>Ga0209373_10000075_pt1 | contig 213266 bp, 174 predicted proteins | sample Higcelweek5metaG_FD_187173 | JGI IMG/M metagenome (GOLD analysis project Ga0209373, IMG submission 187173) | Freshwater pond sediment microbial communities from the University of Edinburgh, under environmental carbon perturbations - High... | ecosystem: Environmental > Aquatic > Freshwater >... | reverse complement strand
TCCGAAGAAAGAGCTGCGGCTTTGACGGGGTTCCTTCACACTTACAACCATCATCGACCGCATTTCGGTCTCAAGGGTAAAACGCCGATCTCGCGAATTCCTGTAAACAACCTATCGACACACGACATCTAGTCGGAGCAGACATGAAAAAAGCCGCAACCTCTATCGGGGTGCGGCGATCAGGAACCTTGAATGGATTACTGCCAAGGATATGCTTTTATAGCATATAAGAACAAAGAGGCAACAATTATATTCATAGAATCCCTCCCCAACACAAAAGGCCAGCCCGGTTCCCCGGACTGGCCTTTTCGTACACTTACACCCAAACAGGCTTAGACGTGCAGCGGACGCTTGTCGACGGCGAGCATCGCTTCCTTGATCGCTTCGCCCAGCTGCGGGTGGGCGTGGCTGGAGCGGGCGACGTCTTCGGCCGAAGCACCGAATTCCATCGCCACCACGACTTCCTGCATCAGGTCGCCAGCTTCGGGGCCGATGATGTGGCAGCCGAGGACGCGGTCGGTCTTGGCGTCGGCCAGAACCTTCACAAAGCCGTCGGTGCAGCCGTTGGCGCGGGCGCGGCCGTTGGCGGTGAAGGGGAACTTGCCGACCTTATAGGCCACACCGGCATCCTTCAGCTGCTCTTCGGTCTTGCCGACCATCGCCACTTCGGGGTGGGTGTAGACCACCGACGGGATGGCGCCATAGTTGACGTGGCCGGACTGGCCCGCGATCAACTCGGCGACGGCAACGCCTTCTTCTTCGGCCTTGTGGGCGAGCATCATGCCGCCGATCACGTCACCGATGGCGAACACGCCCTGCACGGCGGTCTGATAGTCGTGGTCAACCTCGATGAAGCCACGGGCATTGGCAGCCAGACCGATGCTGTCCAGACCGAGGCCTTCGGTGTACGGACGGCGACCGATGGCGACCAGCACCACGTCGGCATCCAGGGTCGAGGCTTCGCCACCGGCAGCCGGTTCCAGGGTCAGCGAGACACCGGCGTCGCTGGCAACCGCGCCGGTCACCTTGGTGCCCAGACGGAAAGCCAGACCCTGCTTTTCCAGCAGGCGCTGCATCTGCTTGCGCACTTCGCCGTCCATCGGCGGCAGGATGACGTCGAGGAATTCGACCACGGTCACTTCGGCGCCCAGACGACGGTAGACCGAGCCCAGTTCCAGACCGATCACGCCCGCACCGATCACCACCATCTTCTTCGGCACCGAGGTCATCGACAGCGCGCCGGTCGACGACACGATCTGCTTTTCGTCGATGGTCACGCCCGGCAGCGGCGTCACGTCCGAACCGGTGGCGATCACGATGTTTTTGGTGGTCAGGGTGGTGTTGGTTTCGCCGGTGACGTCGACGGTGCCAGCAGCGGTGATCTTGCCCGCGCCCTTGATGTAGTCGATCTTGTTCTTCTTGAACAGGAACTCGATGCCAGCGGTGTTGTCGCTGACCACCTTGTCCTTGCGCTTGATCATGGTGGCGACGTCAACGGCCACCGAGCCGACGGTGATGCCGTGCTCGGCCAGCTCGTGCTGGGTCTGTTCGTACAGGTGCGAGGACTGCAACAGGGCCTTGGACGGAATGCAGCCGACGTTCAGGCAGGTGCCCCCCAAAGCGCCGCGCTTTTCAACGCAGGCAACCTTCATCCCCAACTGGGCGGCGCGAATGGCGCACACATAGCCGCCGGGACCACCACCGATAACGACCAGATCATAAGACATTGTGGAGTCTTCCTTCCCCTAACCGCACGCCAGCCAGCCGGATGGACTGGCGCAGAAAACTGCTGTTCATGACAGGACAAAACGGGGGACCCTGCGGCCCCCCGTCGTGTAGGCTTTAGGCATCCATCAGGATACGCGCCGGGTCTTCCAGGCATTCCTTGACGCGCACCAGGAAGGTAACGGCTTCCTTGCCGTCGATGATGCGGTGGTCATAGGACAGCGCCAGATACATCATCGGGCGGGCCTGGATCGAACCATCGGGCATCACCATCGGACGCATCATGGTCTTGTGCATGCCCAGAATGCCCGACTGCGGCGGGTTCAGGATCGGGGTGGACATCAGCGACCCATAGACGCCGCCGTTCGACACGGTAAAGGTGCCGCCCTGCATGTCTTCCATGGTCAGCTTGCCGTCGCGCGCCTTCTTGCCGTAATCGGCAATCTTCTTTTCGATTTCGGCAAAGCTCAGCTTGTCGCAATCGCGCACCACCGGCACCACCAGACCCTGCGGACCGCCAACGGCGACCGAGATGTCGTAGTAGTTCTTGTACACCAGTTCATCGCCGTCGATCTCGGCGTTCACCGCCGGGATTTCCTGCAGGGCGGTGACACAAGCCTTGATGAAGAAGGACATGAAGCCCAGACGGCAGCCATGCTTCTTTTCAAAGTTGTCCTTGTACTGGTTGCGCAGCGCCATGACGTTGGTCATGTCGATTTCGTTGAAGGTGGTCAGCATGGCAGCGGTGTTCTGAGCGTCCTTCAGACGTTCAGCGACGCGCTTGCGCAGGCGGGTCATCTTCACACGTTCTTCGCGCGGACCAGAGGCGGCGGTAGCAGCAGCGCCCGGAGTGACAGCAGCGGCGGCGGCCTTGGCGGCAGCCGACGGAGCCTTGCCACCGTTGGCGATGAAGGCCAGCACGTCTTCCTTGGTCAGACGACCGTCCTTGCCGGTGGCCGGGATTTTGCCAGCGTCAAGGCTGTTGTCTTCAATCAGCTTGCGCACCGCCGGAGCCAGCGGGTAGTCAAGGTTGGCGTTGGCAGCCGGGGCGGCCTTGGCCGGAGCCGGAGCAGCAGCGGCCGGAGCGGCAGCCGGGGCAGCAGCAGCAGCCGGAGCCGCCGCCGGAGCGGCAGACACAGACCCTTCGGCCCCTTCGGCGATCAGGCACAGCAGGGCACCGACTTCGATTTCGGCACCATCAGCGGCGACGATTTCGGCCAGCGCACCGGCAACCGGGCTGGGGACTTCGACGGTAACCTTGTCGGTTTCCAGTTCGCACAGCGGCTCGTCAACCTTGACGGCGTCGCCGGGCTTCTTGAACCACTTGGAAACGGTAGCTTCGGTAACAGACTCGCCAAGGGCGGGAACTTTAACTTCAGTGGCCATGACGTCCTCGATATCTCTTCGTCTCGTCGATCAGGCTAAAGGCGGGGGTCCCGCCTTATTCGCCCATCTTGGAAAGCGTGGTGGCGCGCTTGAACGGCTGCGGCAGGTCGATGTACGGCCATGCCTTGACGTCCAGAGCCTGCTCGGCCAAGCGGTTTTGTTCAGCAACGTGCTTCTTCATCAGACCGGTGGCCGGAGACGCCGAGGCCGGGCGGCCGACATAGGCGACCTTGGCAGGGGTGTGACCGGTTTCTTCGACGATGAATTGCAGGCGCGGCATGACAAAGGTCCAGTAGCCCATGTTGGCCGGTTCTTCCTGGCACCAGACGACTTCCGCGTTGCGGTAACGCGAAATTTCGGCCTTCACCAGTTCCTTCGGCCAGGGATAGAGCTGCTCGACGCGCACCAGGGCGACATCGGTGATGCCGCGCTCTTCGCGGGCGGCCAGCAGATCGTAATAGACCTTGCCCGAGCACAGCACGACACGCTTGACCTGATCGTCAGCCACCAGCGACTGGGTTTCAGGGATCACGCGCTGGAAGCCGGAGTTCGGCCCCAGATCGGCCAGCGAGCTGACGCAGGCCTTGTGACGCAGCAACGACTTCGGCGTCATGATGATCAGCGGCTTGCGGAAATTGCGGCGGATCTGACGACGCAGGGCATGGAAGTAGTTGGCCGGGGTGGTCAGGTTACAGACCTGCATGTTGTCTTCGGCGCACAGCTGCAGATAGCGTTCCGGACGGGCGGAAGAGTGTTCCGGACCCTGACCTTCATAGCCATGCGGCAGCAGAACCACCAGACCGGACATGCGCAGCCACTTTGATTCACCCGAGCAGATGAACTGGTCAAAGATGATCTGAGCGCCGTTGGCGAAGTCACCGAACTGGGCTTCCCACAGGGTCAGACCATTCGGCTCGGCCAGCGAGAAGCCATATTCATACCCCAGCACGGCGTATTCGGACAGCGGGCTGTCGAGCACTTCGTAATGGGCCTGCGTGTCGCTGATGTGGTTCAGCGGCACGTAGGTGTTTTCGTTGCTCTGGTCGATCAGCACCGAGTGGCGCTGCGAGAAGGTGCCACGACCGCAATCCTGACCGGACAGACGGATCGGGTGGCCTTCCTGAGCCAGCGTCCCGAACGCCAGCGCCTCGGCGGTGGCCCAGTCGATGCCTTCGCCGGTTTCAAACATCTGCTCTTTGGCCTTGAGCTGACGCTGAATCTTGCGGTTGACGTCGACGCTGTCCGGGGTGGTGGTCAGCGCCTTGCCGACCAGCTTCAGGGCCTCGATCGAGCACTGGGTGTCGTACTGCTGGTATTCTTCTTCGTCGCCCAGCTGGTTCAGACCCTTCCAGCGGCCTTCCAGCCAGTCGGCCTTGTTCGGCTTGTAGGACTTGGCGGTTTCGAATTCGCCTTCCAGATGGGCGTGGAAATCCGCCGCCATCTTGTCGGCGTCGGCCTGCGACATCACGTTTTCGCCAACCAGACGCTGGGCGTACAGGTTGCGGGTGGTGGTCTGCCCCGAGATCAGCTTGTACATCTTGGGCTGGGTGAACGCCGGTTCTTCGGACTCGTTGTGGCCCTGACGGCGATAGCACACCATGTCCAGCACCACGTCAGACTTGAAGGTCTGGCGGTATTCGATGGCGATGCGGGCGGCATGCACCACGGCTTCCGGGTCATCACCGTTCACGTGCAGGATTGGAGCCTGCACCATCTTGGCGATGTCCGAGCAGTAGGTGCCCGAACGGCTGTACTGCGGCGCGGTGGTGAAACCGATCTGGTTGTTGATGACGAAGTGCAGGGTGCCGCCGGTACGATAGCCCTTCAGCTGGCTCATGCCAAAGCACTCGGCCACCACGCCCTGACCAGCGAACGCGGCGTCACCGTGCAGGATGATGCCCAGAACGCGGATGCGTTCGGTGTCACCGATCTGGCCCTGACGCGCACGCACCTTGCCCAGCACCACCGGATCAACGGCTTCGAGGTGCGACGGGTTGGCCTGCAGCGACATGTGGACGATCTTGCCATCGAACTCGCGGTCGGTGGAGGTCCCCAGATGGTACTTCACGTCGCCCGAACCCTGGACGTCTTCCGGGTTGGCCGGATTGCCCTGGAATTCCGAGAAGATCGCCTGATACGGCTTGCGCATCACGTTGGCGAGGATGTTCAGGCGGCCACGGTGAGCCATGCCCAGAACGACTTCCTCAATCCCCAGCTGGCTGCCGCGCTTCAGCACCTGTTCAATCGCCGGAACGATCGACTCGCCGCCTTCCAGACCGAAACGCTTGGTTCCGGTGTACTTCACCTGCAGGAACTTTTCGAACCCTTCGGCCTCGGTCAGACGCTCGAGAATGGTCTTTTTGCCAAGGTCGGTAAATTCGGTGACATTCCGCGACGCCTCGATACGCTTCTGGATCCAGGCCTTTTGGTCCGGGTCCTGAATGTGCATGAACTCGACGCCGATGGTCCCGCAATAGGTCTTCTTCAGCAGCGACATGATTTCGCGCAGCTTGGCCTTTTCCAGACCCAGCACGTTGTCGATGAAGATTTCCCGGTCCAGATCGGCTTCGGTGAAGCCGTAGGTGCGGTAGTCCAGTTCCGGATGAGCGGTCGGCTCGTTGATGCCCAGCGGGTCCAGCTGCGCCATCAGGTGACCACGCACACGATAGGTGCGGATCATCATCAGGGCGCGGATGGAATCCAGCACCCGGGCGCGCACTTCGGCATCCGAGGCACCACCGGGCTTCTTTTTCGGCGGCGGCGCATCCAGGTCCGGGGCGCCAACCACCTGCGTGCGGTTGCGGCCCCATGACGGACCCTTCAGCTCGCTGGCCAGCGAAGCCGGATCATCCATGAGTTCTTTGAAAAGGCTGATCCAGGTCGGATCAACGGCTTGTGGGTCGTCGAGGTACCGTTCGTAAAGCTCGGCGATGAAGGTGGCGTTAGCACCAGTCAGAAACGAAGCTTCCACGCTTCTTGCCCTTCTTGTTCCTGCCCGATTGATGGAACGCGACTGCCACGGCCGGGGATACCCGTGGAGTCCAGGACGCACATTTGCAACCCGCTGTGCTGCGGTGCGACCCCGCAGACCACGGGAAGACGCAACACGGAGTGATCGGTACAGCCCCTTCCCCTGGGGGAGGTCCGGGACAAACAGCATCCGATCCCACAGTCCTCTGACACGCTGACCCGGGACACGCTGGTCGTTCGGGCCGGTCGGTCAGTCGGCGCACGCAGCCCCTGACAAAGATAAAGGCGGACGGTCATCAGGGGGTGGCAGACAGGGTTACACTATCCACCAGAGAGAAGGAGCACCGGACCACAGGCCCGGTGCCCTTTCCTGTCAGGGTGTCAGCCCTTCATCAGCTGCAGCATGGTGCTGCCCAGAGCCGACGGGCTGTCCGCCACGACGATACCAGCGGAACGCATGGCATCCATCTTGGCGTCGGCGGTACCCTTACCGCCCGAGATGATCGCACCGGCATGGCCCATGCGCTTGCCCGGGGGGGCGGTCACGCCGGCGATGAAGCCAACCATCGGCTTCTTCACCTTGGACTGCTTGATGAACTCGGCGGCTTCTTCTTCAGCCGAACCACCGATTTCACCGATCATGATGATGCCTTCGGTTTCACCGTCGGCCAGGAACATTTCCAGACAGTCGATGAAGTTGGTGCCGTTGACCGGGTCACCACCGATACCGATGCAGGTGGTCTGACCCAGACCGGCGGCAGTGGTCTGCGCGACGGCTTCGTAGGTCAGGGTGCCGGAACGCGACACCACACCGATCTTGCCACGCTGGTGAATGTGACCGGGCATGATGCCGATCTTGCATTCGCCGGGGGTGATCACACCCGGGCAGTTCGGGCCGATCAGGCGGGTCCTGGAATTCACCAGGGCGCGCTTGACCTTGACCATGTCCAGCACCGGAATACCTTCGGTGATGCAGACGGCCAGTTCCATTTCGGCGTCGATCGCTTCCAGAATGGCATCAGCGGCGAACGGCGGCGGAACGTAGATCACGGTGGCGTTGGCGCCAGTGCGTTCCTTGGCTTCGGCAACGGTGTCGAACACCGGCAGGTCGAGGTGCTTGGTACCGCCCTTGCCGGGGGTCACGCCACCGACCATCTTGGTGCCATAGGCAACTGCCTGCTCGGAGTGGAAGGTCCCCTGGGCGCCAGTGAAGCCCTGGCAGATGACCTTGGTGTCCTTACCAATGAGAACGGCCATTACTTCGCCTCCTTCACGGCTTTGACGACCTTATCAGCCGCATCCGCCAGATTGTCGGCGGCGATGATCGGCAGGCCGGATTCGTTCATGATCTTCTTGCCGAGTTCGACGTTGGTGCCTTCCAGACGGACGACCAGCGGAACGTTCAGCGAGACTTCGCGGGCCGCAGCAACCACGCCTTCGGCGATGACGTCGCAGCGCATGATGCCGCCGAAGATGTTGACCAGAATGCCTTCGACGTTCGGGTCACGCAGGATGATCTTGAACGCCGTGGTGACGCGTTCCTTGGTCGCCCCACCGCCAACGTCGAGGAAGTTGGCCGGCGAACCGCCGTACAGCTTGATGATGTCCATGGTGGCCATGGCCAGGCCTGCGCCGTTGACCATGCAGCCGATGGCACCATCGAGCTTGATGTAGTTCAGCGAATGCTGGGCGGCTTCGATTTCCGACGGATCTTCTTCGTCTTCGTCGCGCAGCTCTTCGATGTCCTTGTGACGGTACAGCGCGTTGCTGTCGAACGACATCTTGCAGTCGAGCGGGATCACGTCGCCCTCGCCGGTCACGACCAGCGGGTTGATTTCCAGCAGCGACACATCAAGGGTGCAGAAGCAGTTGAACAGCGAGGTCAGCATCTTGGTGAAGGCGCCAACCTGCTTGCCTTCCAGACCCAGGGCGAATGCCAGCTTGCGGCAGTGGAAGCCCGAGATGCCCGAAGCCGGATCAATATCCTGGACAATGATCTTTTCCGGGGTGTGCGCGGCGACTTCTTCGATGTCCATGCCGCCTTCTGTCGACACCATCACCGCAACGCGGGACGAGGCGCGATCGACCAGCATCGACAGGTACAGTTCGCGCTTGATGTCACAGCCGGATTCGACGTAGACGCGCTTGACCTGCTTGCCTTCCGGGCCGGTCTGGTGGGTCACCAGGGTGTTGCCCAGCATCTGGCCAGCGTTGACCTTGACGTCGTCAGCGGACTTGACGACGCGCACGCCGCCCTTGTCGCCAGCCTTTTCGACTTCCTTGAACTTGCCCTTGCCACGGCCACCGGCGTGGATCTGGGACTTGACCACGAACACCGGGGTTTCCAGGGTCTTGGCCACGGATTCAGCTTCGTCGGGGGTGTAGGCAACGCCGCCCTTCAGCACCGGAACGCCGAACTTTTTCAGCAGTTCCTTCGCCTGATACTCATGAATATTCATGTGTTTTCAGCCCTAATTTCTGTTGGTTCTGGTGCGTGGAGGACGATTAGTCCTGCGGCATCAGTTCCTTGGACTTTGCGATCAGGCCGCGGACGGACTCCACGGAGTTGTTGAATTCGGCCTTTTCCGATTCGGACAGCTCGATTTCGACAACCTTTTCCACGCCGCCTTCACCGATGATCACCGGCACGCCGACATAGATGCCGTCCAGGCCATACTGGCCCTCGACCCAGGCAGCGCACGGCAGCAGACGGCGCTGATCCTTGAGGTAGGCTTCGGCCATCTGCACAGCGGCGGCAGCCGGAGCGTAGAAGGCAGAACCGGTCTTCAGCAGGGCCACGACTTCGGCGCCGCCATCACGGGTGCGCTGAACGATCTGGTCGAGCTTTTCCTGGGTGGTCCAGCCCATCTTCACCAGATCCGGCAGCGGAATGCCGGCGACGGTGGAATAACGGGTCAGCGGGACCATGGTGTCGCCGTGGCCGCCCAGCACAAAGGCAGTAACGTCCTTCACCGACACATTGAATTCTTCGGACAGGAAGTAGCGGAAGCGGGCCGAGTCCAGCACGCCAGCCATGCCGACGACCTTGTTGTGCGGCAGGCCGGACACCTCGCGCAGCACCCACACCATCGCATCAAGCGGGTTGGTGATGCAGATCACGAACGCATCCGGGCAGTTTTCCTTGATGCCCTTGCCGACGCTGGCCATCACCTTGGCATTGATGCCGATCAGGTCATCGCGGGACATGCCGGGCTTGCGCGGCACACCGGCGGTGACGATCACCACGTCGGCGCCGGCAATGGCGCTGTAATCGTTGGCGCCGGCATAGGCGGCGTCGCAGCCTTCGATCGGGGTCGATTCCGCGATATCCAGGCCCTTGCCCTGCGGAATGCCTTCGGCGATATCGAACAGGACGACGTCGCCCAGTTCCTTCAGACCGATCAGATGCGCCAGGGTACCGCCAATATTGCCAGAACCGACCAGGGCGATCTTCTTGCGTGCCATGAGTGTCCCCTCGTTTATAAATCGTGTGGGTTTGGACGACCGCCCCGCGAACCCGATGTCCTTTGGAGCGGCAACCCTAACGGGCGGCTTTCGATAACGCGATTCTGCCCAACAGGCAAGGGGCTTCACCGCGTGCGCGGAGGATTTCCTGCCGCGTGGCCGCAAGAATATTCCAAGCTTTCCGGGCAGTCAGCCCTGAAAATGATCTCAACGGCAACAAAATGCAGAATTTTATCGCGGGGGGTCAAAAGCTACCCTTTTGGGTAGGCAAACGCAGCATATTCTGCGCAAAGGGTGGGGAACAGGGAAATCGAGTCTTTCAACGGGGGTGTTCCCGACGGCCCAACCACCGGCCCCGTGCAACAGGCACGCCGCACACGCCTACCCGCCCTACCCCCTTATAGCCGACTTTTCCATGTCTGCCGAGCCACCTTGAGACCTGGCCCTGCATCTCTCCTTGCCTTGCCCGCGGCGGGCTTTCACAGTGGAAACGACTGAAAGGACCGGCATGCACCGCACCCCCTACCCACCCTACCCTTTGTTTCAGCCACAACGGAAATGGCTGGCGGGCTGCGTCCGTCTGTGCTGCGTTCTCCTGTTGGCATGCGGTTTTAGCGGGGCTTGGGCCACGGTCCTGACTGCCCACGCCGCCCCGGCGACCGCCCCGCTGCCTGCGGCGCCCCTCGATGGCACATGCCTTGCCGCCATCGCCCGCGCCGAGCAGGCCGAGCGCCTGCCGCAGAATCTTCTGCTTGCCGTAGCGTTAACCGAGTCGGGGCGTCGGACACAAAGTGGCTTTCTGCCGTGGCCGTGGACGCTGAATGTCGATGGGCGGGGGTTATACCTGGACAGTCGTCAGGAGGCCGAACGCTGGGCAGAACGACTGTTCGCGGAAGGCGCACGCAATATCGACTTCGGCTGCATGCAGGTCTCCAGCCTCTATCACCCCCAGGCCTTCCTGTCGATCCGGCAGGCTCTGGACCCGGCGCTGAACACCGCCTATGCCGCCCGCTTCCTGCGCAGCCTGTATCAACAAACCGGGTCATGGGAACAGGCGGTCGCCCGCTATCATTCCGCCGACACCGAACGCGGTGGAGCCTATCGCCAGCGGGTACTGGCCGCCCTGCGCGGGGATCTGGGCCCGGCACAAGCCTATGCCGAGGAAGTCGAGCGCCTGCAAGGGCCGTTGCTGGCCGCCTCGCGCCTGATCAGCAGCGACCCGGCCGCTGCTGCCGCCGACTTTGGCCGCTATCTGGCCGACCATCCGGCGGACCCGGTGGCACTGGCCGGGCGGGCGTTGGCCCTGCAACGCAGCGGTCAGGGACAAGCGGCCTATGGCGATCTGGAAAACCTGTATCTGTCCAGCCTGACCAAAGCCGGCCCCTCGGCACCGCAGACCCGGCAAGCCTGGCAGCAACTGGTGCGGCTGCTCGGCAGCCTGCCGGTGGCCGAGCGCATCAAGCGGCTGGAATATCTGACCGGCCTTTATGGTGACGACAGCCGCCCGCATGAATGGCTGGTGCGCGACAGTCTGGCCAGTGGCGACGATCCGCGCGCCCTGCGTCACAAACAGGCACTGATCCGTCTGCACCCGAAAGAAGGACGGCTTTATCTCGACGCGGCGGTGATTGCCCGCCGGATTGGTGATCACACTCAGGCGCAGACCCTTGCCCGTCAGGCCCTCGCCCTGCCTGCGGCGGCGCTGAATGACGGCGACCGCCAGCAGGCTCAGGCGTTGCTGCAAAGCCTCGCAGAGTCTCCGGTGACTCCGGCCCTCAAGTCAGATGCTTCGCCCGCAAATACTCCTCGGACTGCATCTCCATCAGGCGGCTGACCGTCCGCTGGAACTCGAATGCGCCATCACCGACCGGGTACAGGACTTCCGGCGCGGCTTCGGCGCTGATGACCACCATCGTCCGGTGATCATAGAGGGCATCAATCAGCGTCACGAACCGGCGGGCCTGATCGCGGTTGTGTGGCCCCAACAGCGGCACATCAGTGATCACAACCGAGTCGTACAGGGTGGCGATGTGCAGGTAATCGGTCGGCCCCAACGGCTTGGCGCACAGATCGGCAAAGCCGAACCGTGCCACATCCCCGGCGGCCAGCGGCACCGGCACCTCGCGCCCGTTGACCTGCATCACCGCCGGAGCCGGAACGCTATCCGCCGCCAGTCGCCCGAACAGGGCATCAATGGCCGTCGCCGTTTGTTCGGTCAACGGGTGGTGATAGACCGGCGCGCCTTTCAAGCGCCCCAGCCGGTAATCGGTATCAGACGCCAGATGCAGCAGGTCCAGCCGTTCCTTGATCAGGGCAATGAACGGCAAAAACCGGTCGCGTTGCAGACCATTCTTGTAGAGGTCGTCCGGGTGACGGTTGGAGGTGGTCACCACCACCACCCCCGCCTTGAACAACTGGTCAAAAATCCGCCCGACGATCATCGCATCGGTGATGTCGTGGATTTCCAGTTCGTCCAGACACAGCAACCACGCCTCGGCGGCGATCTTTTTCGCCAGCGGCGGGATCGGATCGGCGTCATCCTTGCTCTTCCCCTGCCGCCAGCGGTGCATTTCGGCGTGGAAGTCACGCATGAACTCGTGGAAGTGAATCCGCCGCTTGGCCTTGACCGGCGCGGTCGAAAAGAACAGGTCCATCAGCATCGACTTGCCGCGACCAACGTCCCCATAGATATAGAGACCTTGTGGCGGCGTTGGTTCTTCCACCCGTCGGGCCAACCCGAAACGGGCCTTCCAGCCGGTCGGGCCGGTGGCAGGCTGATAGGTGCGCAGGGCGTGATAGAGGCTCTCGAATTTCTCGGCCGCAAGCTGTTGGGCTGGGTCGGGCTTCAGCTCACCGCGCTGCACTTTGGCGCGGTAGAGGGTCAACGGTCCATGATGAGGCATCGGTCTTCCAGGTGCAGCACGGGGTCAGGCTGTCCCAGTCATACCGTAACGCACCTGCAAAACAAAGCCCCCCGCGTCGCTTATGCGACCTTCGGGGGGCTGTTGCCATCAGGGCAAAACCGCGATGCGGATCAGAACAGGCCTTCCAGCAGGGCCTTTTCCTTGCGCTCGATGCTGGGGACGTTGCCCTCGTTCACCGGCTGGCCGAGGGCCTGACTGTTGCGCAGTCGTTTGGCTTCTTCCTCGGCGTTCACGATGGTTCCCGCGGGTTCCTCGTCACGCCAGAAGATCAGCTTGTCGGTAAAGGTGCGGCTTTCTTCGGCCAGCGTCGAGCTTTCGCGGTTGACCACCTGCCGGATATCGCTCTGCGCCCGGTCGGCCCCGGCCTGACGCAGGAAGGCAGATTCGCCCGCCGACTGGCTGGTGCCATAGCCGTACCCGGTGCCACCCGATCCCATCATCGCAGCACGAGCCTGATCAGAGGTGCTTTTTTCCTGCGGGCGATCCTTGCCCGGCTCGGGCGGACGCAGCTGGAAGTCCGGCGGCAAGGCCAGCGGAGCCCGTGCCACCACGGAAAACTCATCCGGAGCCTTCTTTTCCAGACCCAGAGTCTTGCGGGCATTGCCACAGGCAGAAAGAGCCACCGAAGCAGCAATGAGACAGCAGACGGAAGCCACGAAGCGACGAGACATTAAGTCCTCTCCAAAGACAGAGGCTGCGATTCTAGAGCATTTCCCCTCCGGCGCAAAGGCAGGAAAGGTGAAAAGAGGGTCACCGAGCCTACGACTGCCGCCGGAACAGGCTGTCGAGGATCAACAGGGCCGCCCCGGTGGAGATCGCCGCATCCGCCACGTTGAACGCCCAGAAATGCCAGCCAAAGGCATAGACATCAAGGAAATCGGCCACCGCCCCCCAGCGCACGCGATCAATGGCATTGCCCAGCGCACCACCGATCATCAACGCCAGCCCCAGACGCAGGGTCAGCACCGGCGTCCGCCACAGCCACAGCCCCAGACCGCCAGCGAACAGCACCGAAAAGCCCAGCAGGGTCCACGGGGTCAGGATGCCGCTGAACATGCCAAAGCTGACGCCCCGGTTCCAGGCCATGACAATGTTGAAGAACGAGGTGAGCGGAATCACCCGTTCCCCGTCGGCCATCACGCCGTTGACGATCCACAGCTTGGACGCCTGATCGGCGGCAAACACCACCACCGCCAGCGCCAGCGCCAGCCAGCGGGTTGTCGGGTTGGCCGCCACGGCAGAGGGAGCCCCCTCTGCCACAGGGTTGGCCGTCAGAACAGACTCGGGGTTGTCTGATTGGCTCACGCCAAACCTCCCATACGGGTCACGGCATCATCACACCGCCCACAGACGCCTTCGTGGGTATGGGTGCCGACGTCGGGCAGGATCTTCCAGCAGCGCTGGCACTTCTCGCCCTCGGCCAGATCGACCACCACCCCGACCGATGCCACATCGGACAGGGTGAAGGCCCCCTCTGGCACATCCTCGGCCACCAGAGCCAGGCCGGAGGTGATGCAGATATCGGCCATGTCCGGCCCGGCAATCACCTCCAGCACGCTCTGCGGTGCATATAGGCGCGGCGAAGCCTGCAAGCTAGCCCCGATCTTCTTCTCGGCACGGGCCTTTTCCAGCGCCCCGGTCACCACCCGGCGAACATCGGCGATGGTCTGCCACTTGCGGGCCAGCGCATCGTCGGTCCAGTTGGCGGGGATGGTCGGGAACAGTTCCAGATGCACCGAATCCGCCGCCGGGCTGCGCGACAGCCAGGCTTCTTCGGTGGTGAAGCAGATGAACGGCGCCATCCACTTGACCAGACAGTCGTACAGGGCGGCCATCACCACCCGCGTTGCCTTGCGGTCGGTGTCGTCCGGGTGGGCACAATACAGGGTATCCTTGCGGATATCAAAGTAGAACGCCGACAGGTCCACGGCACAGAAGGTGTGCAGTTCGGCAAACAGGGAGTGGAAGTCAAAGTCATGGCAGCACTGGCGCACCAGCCGGTCAAGCTGGCTCAGGCGGTGCAGCACCCAGCGTTCCAGTTCCGGCATGTCGGCGACGGCAACGGCTTCGCGTTCGGCGTCATAACCATCCAGCGCCCCCAGCAGGAAGCGCAGGGTGTTGCGCAGGCGGCGGTACATGTCGGCGGTCTGCTTCAGGATTTCCTTCCCGATGCGCTGGTCGTTGGTGTAGTCGGTCGAGACCACCCACAGACGCAGGATATCGGCGCCATATTCGTTGACCACATCCTGCGGCGCCACCACGTTGCCCAGCGACTTGGACATCTTGCGGCCCTGCTCGTCGAGGGTAAAGCCGTGGGTCAGCACCGCCTCATAGGGGGCGCGGCCACGGGTACCACAGGATTCCAGCAGCGAGGAATGGAACCAGCCGCGATGCTGGTCCGAGCCTTCGAGGTACAGGCTGGCTGGCGCGTGCAGGCCCCACGGGCCGTCTTCCAGCACAAAGCTGTGGGTCGAACCGGAGTCAAACCACACATCGAGGATGTCGAACACCTGCACATAGTCGTCGGCGTTATAGGCATCCCCAAGGAACTCGGAGGCCGGACGCAGGTACCAGGCATCGGCGCCATCGACTTCAAAGGCAGCAAAGATGCGGTCACAGACCGCCTGATCGCGCAGCACTTCGCCAGTGGCCTTGTGATAGAACACCGCCACCGGCACGCCCCACGCCCGCTGACGCGACACGCACCAGTCCGGGCGGCTTTCGACCATCGAATGGATGCGGTTGCGCCCCTGCGACGGCACCCAGCGGGTATCGTCAATGGCCTTCAGGGCCTTGGCGCGCAGGTCGTTGGTCTCCATCGAGATGAACCACTGCGGGGTGGTGCGATAGATCAACGGCGCCTTGGAGCGCCACGAATGCGGATAGGAGTGTACCAGCGAACCGGACGCCATCAGTGCCCCGGCAGCCTCCAGCGCCGCCACCACGTTCGCAGCCACCTTGTAGACATGCTGACCGGCAAACAGCGGCACATGCGGCAGATAGGTGCCGTCATCGGCCACGGTATCCGGCACGGCGATGCCGTTGGCGACACACAGGTAATAGTCGTCTTCGCCATGGCTGGGGGCCATGTGGACAAAGCCGGTCCCCTGATCGACGGTGACGAAATCCCCCGCCATCATCGGCACGTCAAAGTCATAGCCCTGACCATGCCACGGATGATGCAGGATGGTGCCAGCAAAGTCGGTGCCCTTGCACTGGGCGACCACGCTATGGGCGGCGATGCCTGCCTTGGCGCACAGGTCAGCCACCAGCACATCGGCGGCGGCGATGCGGTCACCAACCTTCACCCGGCCACCTTCGGCGACCTCGGTGACTTCGATCACCACATAGTCAATGTCGGCACCATAGGCGACACCCCGGTTGCCCGGCATGGTCCACGGGGTGGTGGTCCAGATCACCACCCCCGCGCCCTGCAGGGCCGCGCAGGCGGTCTTCACCACCGGGAAACGCACCCAGATGGTGGTCGAAGTATGATCGTGGTATTCGATTTCGGCCTCGGCCAGCGCGGTCTTTTCGACCACCGACCACATCACCGGCTTGGCTCCGCGATACAGGCCGCCGTTCATCACGAACTTGTGCAGTTCGCGCACGATACGGGCTTCGGCGGGATAGGCCATGGTGGTGTAGGGGCGGTCCCAGTCACCTTCGATGCCCAGCCGCTTGAATTCTTCGCGCTGCACGTCCAGCCACCTGGCGGCAAAGTCGCGGCACTGGCGGCGGAATTCGACCACCGGCACGGCGTCCTTGTCCTTGCCCTTCTTGCGGTATTCTTCTTCGATCTTCCATTCGATCGGCAGGCCGTGGCAATCCCAGCCCGGCACGTAATGGGCGTCCTTGCCCATCATCTGCTGCGAGCGGACAATCACGTCCTTCAGGATCTTGTTCAGCGCATGGCCGATGTGCAGGTGGCCGTTCGCATACGGCGGACCATCGTGCAGGATGAACTTTTCCCGCCCCTTCCCGGCGTCGCGCAGCTTGGTGTACAGCCCCATTTCGGCCCAGCGGGCCAGATGCTTCGGTTCCTGGGTCGGCAGACCGGCGCGCATCGGGAAATCGGTGCGCGGCAGGAACACGGTCGGCTTGTAATCGGGGCCAGAGGCGGCTTGCTTCTCGTTCGACATGGCGTGCTAAATCGCTTTGATCGTGTCTGATATCGTTGGATAGGGGCAGCTCAATTTCCGGCCGGCTGCGCGGCCAAGATAATTCGCGCCTGTTCGGCATCGGCGATGATCTGCGCCTTCAGCGCGTCCAGCCCGCTGAAGGTCCGTTCCGGGCGCAGGAAGTCAATCATCTGGACCCGCAGATGCTGGTGGTACAAATCCCCGTCGAAGTCGAACAGGTGGACCTCCAGCAGCTCGTCAGTCTTGTCAAAGGTCGGGCGGCGGCCATAGTTGGCAACACCGTCGAACCAGCGGGTCTGCGCCCCCTGATCGACCCCGGCGCGGATGGCATAGACGCCGGCGGCGGGGCGCTGATAGTCGCCCAGCGCCAGATTGGCGGTCGGAAAGCCGATGGTACGCCCCCGCTTGTCGCCATGCTCGACCCGGCCCTCGATTTCCCACGGGCGACCCAGCACATGGGTGGCTTCCTGCGGGCGGGCCTCGACCAGCGCCTTGCGGGCGCGCGTCGAGGAAAACACCGAGCCGTCCTGATCGTGGACCGGCGGCACACTGGTCACACCGAAACCGCGACTGACCGCCATCTCCTTCAGCACCGCTGCCGATCCGCTGCGGCGGGCACCGAACATATAGTCATCACCAACCACCACATGACTGACCGCCAGCCCCTGACACAGCACCACATCGACGAACTGTTCGGCGGTAAAGGCGGCAAAGGCACGATCAAAGTGCTGAAGGTAGATGAAATCCACCCCCAGCGCCTCGATATGGTGGGTCTTGGTGCGCAACGGCGTCAGGGTGAACGGCGGCTGATCGGGCTGGAACAGGCGGCGCGGATGCGGCTCAAAGGTCATCACCGCCGCCGGACGCCCCAGCGCACGGGCGTGCCGCATGGCCTCGCCGATCACCACCTGATGACCACGGTGAACACCGTCAAAGTTTCCCAGAGCAATCACACCACCGCGAAACTCGGCGGGGATCTCCTCGTAATGGCGAAAAATCCGCATGGGTGCGAACCGGCCTTCCTGACAGACGCAGCGAACAACGCCCCCACCGCCCCCTGTCAGAACCCTCATCCCGGACACGAAAGCAGTGATGGCGCAAAACGTTATGGCGGACGCCCGGGGACCAGCCCGCACGTTCGCGCTCTAAGGGGTATTCGATACCGCCCCGAAGCGCAACCTTTCCCGTACAGCCGACAGCGCAGAACAGCACGGTTTCCCGCCGCGCCGCCGGAATGGGGGAGATGCCACAGCAAAGACTTGGCAAAATATTAGAAAAGCATCAATATCGATGCAGGGAGTCCGGGGGAAAAAACAAGCGGTAAAAAAGGGACGTTCATGCCAGTTGCAAGCCACGCTTCCTTCACCCCCCATCAGGACCTTGAGCAACGTCTTGCCCGTTACGGGCTTGATCCTGTGCAATGCAGCATGATTGCCAAGGCGCTGGAAAGCTTTCACTGTACCGATTCTTGCGGGCGGCAGCGCCGTTGCCTCGATCATTTGTGCAAAGCAGCATCGGCAGGCGACCAACTGGCGATGACCCTGCTGACCGTCCAGCACCACGACCGCCTGATGGACATGGCTGCCCTCGCCTATGGTCGCTGGCTGAGTGGCGACCCGCTGCTGTGCCGCCCGACCGAAGAAGACACCGCAACGAATCGCTCCACTCGCTGAAGAACAGCTCTAACGCCCGGAAGGCCCGTCCAGCGGTCGGTCCGGGCGTCGGTAGGATGGCAACGACAGGCCATAGCGGATGGCGGCGGCGCGGGTGATGAACCCGGCGACAAAGCCCCCCATCCCGGCCAGTTCGCCGGGAATGCCCAGCGCCAGCAGCCCCAGATAGCCCAGCCCGGCCACCACCGCAGCGGTGGCGTAAATCTCGCGGTGGAACAGCAACGGCTCTTCCCCGGCCATCATGTCGCGCACCAGACCACCCAGTGCTGCGGTAAACACCCCCATCAGGGTTGCCACCAGCGGGCCATGCCCCAGACTGGTGGCCTTTTGCGTTCCGGCCACCGCAAACATTGCCATCCCCACCGCATCCATCCACAACAGGGCGCGGTAACGGCTGCCCAGCAGGCGCGCCCCCCAAAAGGTCGCCAGCGAGGCAATGATGCACACCCACAGATAAATCGGCTGTTGCACCCACAACAACGGCACCCCAAGGACCAGATCGCGGAACGTGCCGCCGCCGATGCCGGTGGCGGTCCCCAGAAAGATGAAGCCGACCGGGTCCATTTCCTTGCGCGCCGCCACCAGGGCGCCGGAGATGGCAAACACCGCCACCGCCACCAGATCGACCACCAGCAAGGCCTGTTCGACCGCCGCCACCGCCTCGGATGCTGTCGCCAGCGACACCGGGATCACGAGAAACCATCCTTGCGACGGCGCAGCTCGGCAAACACCGCTGCCGGGTCACCGGCATCCCGCCCCAACAGCGCCGCCAGCTCGGGCTCATCCACCCGCAGGAACGGATTGCTGGCCTTCTCCTCGCCCAGCAGACAAGGCACGGTCGGCACACCCTGATAGCGCAGGGCGGTGATCACCAGCGCCCGCTGCTTCAGTACCGGATGGTCCGGCTCGATGGACAGGGCAAAGCGCAGGTTGCTTTCGGTGTATTCGTGGGCGCAATAGACCAGCGTGTCATCGGGCAAGGCCCGCAGGCGGGACAACGCCTGCCAGAATTGTTGCGGCGAGCCTTCAAACATCCGCCCGCACCCGAGCGAGAACAGGGTATCGCCACAGAACAGCGCCGCCGCGTCGGGAAGATAAAAGGCGATATGGCCGATGGTATGGCCGGACACTCCCAGCACCTGCACCGGATGGCCGCCGATGTCGAAACTGTCGCCATCGGCCACCGTCCGGTCCAGCCCGGGAATGCGCCCGGCATCAACCGCCGAGCCGATCACCGTGCAGCCGGTGGCCGCCTTCAGGGTCAGATTGCCGCCAACGTGGTCGTGATGGTGGTGGGTGTTCCAGATGTGGGTCAGCCGCCAGCCGCGCCGCTGACACTCCTCCTGCACCGGCCCGGCGTCGCCGGGATCAACCACCGCCGTCTGGCCGCTGACCGCATCGTGGATCAGAAAGGTGTAATTGGCAGAATCGGGCAGGATTGCCAGACGAATGACAGACAAGGCTCCCATCGGGATGGTCCCTTTGTTCCGGACGGTTTCACAGATCGCGGCCTGTCGCCGCTTTTGCCTCTCAGGATGGCGCGTTCCCCGGCCCTGTGGCAAGTAGCAGAACGGTCATTGCTTAAAGCGTGAATTTCCCGCCTCACCCGTGCTAAAGTACCGCCATGTGGCTGGATGTCGTCGATCTCAGAGACTTTTACGACTCCCCGCTGGGACAGGTCGCCCGTCGCCTGCTCCGGCGGCGCATTCGTTTGGTCTGGCCGAACACCAGCGGCCTGCGTGTGCTGGGGATCGGCTTTGCCACCCCCTATCTGCGCCCGTTCCGCGAAGAAGCCGAGCGGGTGGCTGCGGTGATGCCGGCCAGTCAGGGCGCCTTGCCGTGGCCTGCCGACGGGCCGGGGCTGGTGACGCTGTGCGAAGACGAAGCCCTGCCGTTTCCCGACCGGTCCTTTGACCGCATCCTGCTGGTCCATGCGCTGGAAAACACCGAACACTCGCGGCTGTTGATGCGGGAAGTCTGGCGGGTGCTGACCGATGGCGGGCGGGTGATGGTGATCACCCCCAACCGGCAAGGCCTGTGGGCGCGGCTGGAACGGACACCGTTTGCCTCTGGCCAGCCCTATTCGTCACAACAGCTTTCGGCCCTGTTACGCGACACCATGTTCACCCCGCTGTCGGTCCACCGGGCACTGTTCTGCCCGCCGGTGTCCTCGCGCCTGATGCGGGCGTGGGCCGGAGCCATCGAGGAAATCGGCTGGCGCTGGTTTCCCGGCTTTTCCGGGGTGGTGCTGGTCGAAGCCGCCAAGCAGATCTATGCCGCCCCCACCAACGGCGCAGTGGTGCGGCAGAGCGGCTATCTGGCGCTGCCGGACCGCCTGCGCACCTATGGCAACCGCTTTACCCCGGTTGAGCCACCCTCTCCCACCCCTCCCCCGGATCACGAGCGGGCCAACCCGTCTGCATAACCTCCTGTTCATTTGACTTGAGCGGGGCAAGGCGTGCTCCCATATCGGGGTCCTGTTTTTTTTTCCATCGGATAAGGCTTGTCATGCAGACTCTGTTTCCAGCCTCCCTGCGCGCTTCAGCCAGCGTGATGGCGGTTGCCGCCATCGCCCTGCTGGCGCCGGTTGCGGCTTTTGCGGCTGACCCGGCGGCGACTCCTGCCGCAGCGGCCGCGCCCACCGCCGACGCCAAGCTGTTCGATGCCAAAACCTTCACCCTGAAAAACGGCCTGCAGGTGGTGGTGGTCGAAAACCACCGCGTGCCGGTGGTCAGCCAGATGGTGTGGTACAAGGTCGGTGCCGCCGACGAACCGGCGGGCAAGTCCGGTCTGGCCCACCTGCTGGAACACCTGATGTTCAAGGGCACCAACACCATCAAACCCGGCGAGTTCTCGCCGCTGATCGCCCGTCACGGCGGGCAGGACAACGCCTTTACCAGCTCGGACGTCACCGCCTATTACGAAAACATCGCGGTGGACAACCTCGAACTGGTGATGAAGCTGGAATCCGACCGTATGCGTAACCTGCGGCTGGATGACAAGAATGTGTTGACCGAGCGCGATGTGGTGTTTGAAGAGCGCCTGTCGCGCACCGAAAACGAACCCGCCGAGCTGTTGAACGAGCGGCTGAACAATGCGCTGTGGATGACCCATCCCTACCACAACCCGATCATCGGCTGGCCGGACGAGCTGAAGGCGCTGACCCGTCAGGATGCCATCGACTATTACAACAAATGGTATGCGCCGAATAACGCCATCGTGGTGATTTCCGGTGACGTGACGGTGCCGCAGGTCAAGGCGCTGGCCGAGAAGTATTACGGCCCGCTGAAGCACGGCCCGACCATCGAACGCAAGCGCAACCGCACCCTGCCGCCTCCGGCAACGGTGCGGATCGAAATGCACCACCCGCAGGTGTCGCAGCCGACCTGGCGACAGGTGTTCATCGCCCCCAGCCATGGCACTGCCCAGAACCGGCGCGATGTCTATGCCTTGCAGGTGCTGAACGAGCTGTTCGGCGGCGGTCCGACCTCGCGCCTGTACCGGGCGATGGTGATTGACCACAAGCTGGCCGCCGCTGCGGGCAGCGGCTATAACGCCGCCGCTGTTGACTGGGGCACCTTCGGGATTTCCTTCACCCCCCGTCCGGGGGCCGATCTGGCCGCCGGAGAAGCGGTGGTGCGGGCCGAAATCGACAAGCTGCTGACGCAGGGCGTCAGTGACGAGGAAGTCGAAATGGCCAAGCAGCGCCTGCGCGCCGGGGTGATTTACGCCCGTGACTCGTTGCAGGGATCGGCCAACACCATCGGCTATGCCCTCAGCACCGGCCAGACGCTGGACCAACTGGAACACTGGCCGCAGGAAATCGCCCACGTTACCACCGCCGAGGTGATGGCCGCTGCCCGCGCCGTGCTGACCGGCAAGGCCTCGGCCATCGGCGTGCTGCTGCCCGAAGAAAAGGCCGCTCCGACCAACCAGACCGCCCCGCAGGAGGGGAAATCGTCGTGACCTTCTTTACCCAGTCTCCCCGCTTTACCCTCTCTCCCCGGACCATCCGCCGCGCTGTCGGTGCGGCCACCCTCGCCCTGACCCTTGGGGCGCTGACCCCGGCATGGGCGATTGATGCCCGCAAGGTGGTCAGCCCCGGCGGCATCGAAGCCTGGCTGGTCGAAGACCACTCGATCCCGGTGCTCAGCCTGTCGGTCGGCTTCAAGGGCGGCTCGTCACTGGACCCGGTCGGCAAGGAAGGGCTGGCGACGATGGTCGCCGGTCTGCTCGACGAAGGCGCTGCCGACCTCGACAGTCAGGCGTTCCGCAGCCGTCTGGAACAAAAGGCCATCGACCTGTCGTTCAGTGCCGACAAGGACAGCTTCAGCGGCTCGTTGCGCACCACCAGCGACACCCGCGACGAAGCCTTTACCTTGTTCCGGCAGGCGATGACCGAACCGCGCTTTGACGACGAGCCGGTTGAGCGGGTGCGTGACCAGATCCTGACCAGCCTGACCTTTGCGCAGGATGACCCGCAGACCATCGCCGGGGAGGCGTGGGACAAGACCGCCTTTGGTGATCACCCCTATAGCCGTCCCGAACAGGGCACACCAGCCAGCATCAAGGCCCTGAGCCGCGACGACCTGCGCAGCTTCACCGCCCTGCAACTGGTGCGCAGCCAGATGAAGATCGGGGTGGCCGGGGACATCACCCCCGCCCAGTTGGCAACCCTGCTCGACAGCACCTTTGGCACGCTTCCGGCCACCGGCCCAGCCACGGTCAGCGTGCCGGATGTCGCCCCGAAAAACGCCGGTCTGACGGTGATCGAGCGCGACATTCCGCAAGCGGTGGCTGTGTTTGGCGGACCGGGGCTGAAACGCGAAGACCCGGATTTCTTTGCCGCCTACGTGGCCAACTACATCCTCGGCAGCGGCGGGTTCAGCTCGCGGCTGATGAACGAGGTGCGGGAAAAGCGCGGGCTGGCCTATTCGGTCTATAACTACCTCTATCCACTGGACCACAGCGCGCTGTCGATTGGCGGCGTTGCCACCAACAACGCCCGCATGAAAGACTCGCTCGACCTGATCAAAGCCGAAATGGCCCGCATGGCCAAGACCGGCCCGACGCAGAAAGAGCTGGATGACGCCAAGACCTATCTGGTCGGAGCCTATCCGCTGCGCTTCACCTCCACCGGAGCCGTCGCCAGCACCCTGACCGCCCTCCAGATGCAGGGCTACCCGATCGAACACCTGTACAAGCGCAACGACTACATCAAGGCGGTGACGCTGGCCGATGCCAAACGCGCCGCCGCCCGCCTGTACAACCCCGATGCCCTGACCATCGTGGTGGTTGGCAAACCGGCCGGGCTGTCCTCAAACGCCCGCTAACCCCGTCCGTCCCCCCGAAGGACCGCCATTCGGGGGGACTATGTAATTCAGATGTAACTATAGAGAAAAAAAGCCTTTTCCTGTGCTGCAAACACTGGCCCATCGGCGCAGGGCTGGTTAGACTGAACTGGTACGGGAAATACGGATATTCCGCCCCGTCGCCTGTTTTCAGCTCGCTTGGCATCAGGAGCTTTTGCGATGTCTTTGCTGACCCAAACCGCCGCCCACGCCGCACTGGTCGCCCACGCCGCCACCATGGCCGACCGACCGATGCGCGACCTGTTTGCCGACGATCCGGCGCGGTTCTCTCGCTTCAGCCACCATTTGCCGGGCCTGCTGGTCGATTACTCGAAAAACCGCATCACCGAAGAGACCATGGCCCTGCTGACCGAGCTGGCCGAGCAGCGCGGGCTGATTGCCCAGCGCAACGCCATGTTCAGCGGCCAGCACGTCAACAACACCGAAAACCGCGCCGTCCTGCATGTGGCGCTGCGCAACCGCAGCAACCGCCCGATTCTGGTTGATGGCCACGACGTGATGCCCGCCATCAACCGCGTTCTGGCGCAGATGGAGCAGTTCAGCACCGCCGTGCGCAGCGGTGACTGGCGCGGCGCGACCGGCGAGCGGATCACCGATGTGGTCAACATCGGCATCGGCGGCTCGGACCTTGGCCCCCGGATGGTGGTCGAAGCCCTGAAGCCCTATGCCCAGCCCGGCCTGACGGTGCGTTTCGTGTCGAACGTCGATGGCACCGACATTGCCGAATGCCTGAAGCAGTGCCGCCCGCACTCCACGCTGTTCCTCGTCGCCTCCAAGACCTTTACCACCCAGGAAACCCTGACCAACGCCCACACTGCGCGGGCGTGGCTGGTCAAGGCGCTGGGAGAACAGGCGGTCAGCCAGCATTTCGTCGCCCTGTCCACCAACGAACCAGCCTGTGCCGCCTTTGGCATCGACCCGGCCAACATGTTCGATTTCTGGGACTGGGTGGGCGGTCGCTATTCCCTGTGGTCGGCCATCGGCCTGCCGATTGCCATCGCCGTCGGCTTTGAACGCTTCAGCCAGTTGCTGGCCGGGGCCCATGCGATGGACGAACATTTCCGCACCACCCCGCTGCGCGACAACCTACCGGTGATCCTCGGCCTGCTGGGGGTATGGTACATCAACTATCAGGGCGCCCACGGCACCGCCGTTCTGCCCTATGACCAGTACCTGCACCGCTTTGCCGCCCACCTGCAACAGGTGGACATGGAAAGCAACGGCAAGAGCGTCACCCGCGACGGCGAAGCAATTCCCTACACCACCGGCCCGATCCTGTTCGGTGAACCGGGGACCAACGGCCAGCACAGTTTCTATCAGTTGATCCATCAGGGCACCCACCTGATTCCCTGCGACTTCATCGGAGTGGTACACAGCCACAACCCGCTGGGCGACCATCACCTGAAACTGATGTCGAACTTCTTTGCCCAGACCGAGGCAATGATGCGCGGCAAGACCGCCGACGAAGCCCGCGCCGAGCTGGCCGCCGAAGGCAAGAACGAGCAGCAGATTGCCGCCCTGCTGCCGCACAAGGTATTCCCCGGCAACCGCCCGACCACCACCTTGCTGGCCGACCGTCTCGACCCTTATACTCTGGGGCTGCTGGTGGCGCTGTACGAACACCGCATCTTTGTGCAAGGGGTGCTGTGGGGAGTGAACAGCTTTGACCAGTGGGGCGTCGAGCTGGGCAAGCAACTGGCCAAGACCATCCTGCCCGAACTGGACAGCCCCGAGGCCGTCACCGGCCACGATTGTTCGACCAACAGCCTGATCAGCCATTTCAAACAGCATCGCAAGTGACCTGACCCGATGAGCCTGCGCACCGCCCTGACCATCCGCCGCCTGCCTGATACGCTGGTCAACCAGATTGCCGCCGGGGAAGTGGTCGAGCGCCCGGCCTCGGCGGTGAAGGAACTGGTGGAAAATGCCATCGACGCCGGGGCGATGCACATCGACGTCACCATGGTCGATGGCGGCAAGGCGCTGATTCTGGTGCAGGACGATGGCCGAGGCATGGGCCCCGACGAGCTGCCGCTGGCGGTCGAGCGCCATGCGACCTCGAAACTGCCGGACGATGACCTGTTCGACATCGGCTTTCTCGGCTTTCGCGGCGAGGCCCTGCCGTCGATTGCCTCGGTGTCGCGGATGACCATCACCTCGCGCACCGCCGACGCCGACAGCGCGTGGATGCTGGCCATTGATGCCGGGCTGCGCCAGCCAGTCGAACCGGCGGCGATGCCCAAGGGGACACGGGTCGAGGTACGCGACCTGTTCCATGCCACACCGGCGCGGCTGAAGTTCCTGAAAGCCGCCCGCACCGAGCTGCAACATGCACAGGACATGCTGCAACGGCTGGCGATGGCCCATCCGGCGGTGGCCTTTTCGCTCAGTGACGGCACCCGCACCCTGTTCCGCTATCACGCCGCCCCCGGCGACCTGTTCGATGCCCGCCTCGGGCGGCTGGCGGCGGTGCTGGGGCGGGACTTTGCCGACAACGCCCTGGCCGTCGACACCGAACGCGAAGGGCTGCACCTGCGCGGGCACATCGGCCTGCCGACCTACAACCGGGGCAATGCCCAGCAGCAATACCTGTTCGTCAATGGCCGCCCAGTGAAAGACCGCCTGTTGCAAGGGGCGGTGCGCGGAGCCTATCAGGATTACCTCGCCCACGACCGCCACCCGGTGCTGGCGCTGTACCTCGACGTCCCCCCGCGCGAAGTCGATGTCAACGTCCACCCCGCCAAGGCCGAAGTGCGCTTCCGCGACTCTGCGCTGGTGCGCGGGCTGATCGTCAGCGCCCTGCGCCATACGCTTGATCAGGCCGGGCACCGGGCCTCAACCTCGATTGCCGGAACCGCCCTTGATGCCCTGCAACCGGTGCATCAGCTCGCCGCCCCGCTGGCGCCGCCGCGCTTGCCGCTGCCGTTGCCCCATGGCGGCGCTGGCTCGCTGTGGTCACAGGCCCGGCCGTCCAGTGGGCAGATCAACCGCGCCCTGCAGGCACAGGCGCCGCAGGCTGGTGGCTTTGAGGATCTTGGCGCGGTGTTCGGGGCGGCCTACAGCGCCGCACCGCTGCCGCAGGGCCGACCGCTGCCCGAAGGCCCCGCCGACGAGCAGGCCAGCGCCTTTCCGCTGGGGGTGGCGCGCGGGCAGGTCCACAACACCTACATCGTCGCCCAGACCAGCGACGGCATCGTGATCGTTGACCAGCACGCCGCCCACGAACGGCTGGTCTATGAACGGATGAAAACCGCGCTGGCCGACAGCGGCCTGAAACGGCAAATGCTGTTGATCCCCGAGGTGGTCGAGCTGGACGAACCGGCCTGTGACCGCCTGCTGGCCCGGCGCGAGGAACTGGAAAACCTGGGGCTGGTGCTCGAAGCCTTTGGGGCCGGTGTACTGGTGGTGCGGGAGATTCCCGCCCTGCTGGGCGATACCGACGTGATCGGACTGGTGCGCGATCTGGCAGACGATCTGGCCGAGTGGGATCAGGCCCTGAGCCTGCAGGACCGGCTGGCCGATGTCTGCGCCACCATGGCCTGTCATGGCTCGGTGCGGGCCGGGCGGCGGTTGAATCAGGCGGAAATGGACGGCCTGCTGCGCCAGATGGAGGCCACCCCCCATTCCGGCCAGTGCAACCATGGCCGTCCCACCTATGTCGAACTCAAGCTGAAAGATATTGAAAAACTGTTCGGACGGCGCTAACCCCCTTAGGGTGTATCCCCCCACCGGATGATCAACACCACCGATACAACACGAGGTCAGGCGTGGCATATCGACTGAAGACGACCCTGTGGAGCAGCATGATTCTGGCCGGTGTTTCCATGCTGGACCCCGCTGCCGCCAGTGCCGCCGAGCAACACGGCAAGCTGGACTTTGGCCGCCTGAACGCCGCCGCCGAGCGGGCTGACCGCTGCGACGCCAAGGCACAGGCGGTCTATGACAAGGGCGAGCAGGAACAGATTCTCGCCGCCCTGACCGAACAGCGCGCCTGTCTGGAAGGCATCCTGCTGGCCACCGCCCGCGAGTTTTACCCGCCCGACGCCTTTGGAGCCGGGGGAATGGAGGCCCGTCTGGCCGACCTGCGGCACAGCAACGACGCCATCCTTGACCCGATCTACACCAAGCCGCGCACCTGCGCGCCATCCTGTGCGCCGCTGTACCGCATCTGGGCCGCCGAAGCCTATGTCACCACCGTGCGGACCTTGCTGGACGGGATGCTGGACCGGCTGAAGGACGAAAGCCCCTATTACCGGCAATAAGAGATGATCGTTGAACTGCTGCGCCACCTGCTGCTGCGTTGTCCTCCTCACCTGAAGCGGCTGGGGGTGCTGCATGACCTGATTGCGCTGGAGCACCGCGCCCGCCGCCAGCGCCGGGCGTGGGCCCCGCATCATCAACAGTGCCAGCAGGCAATCACCGCCATGCTCGATCACGGCGGCTTTGGGCCTCGGAACAAGGGCGGCTGCGCGGTGGTACTGGGATCGGGATTGTTGCTCGACCTGCCGCTGGAACGGTTGCGTGACAGCTTTGAGCAGGTGATCGGCGTTGACCTTTACCACCTGCCCGCCGTTCGCAAGCGGGCCCGTCAGCACGGCCTGACGCTGGTCAGCCACGACATCACCGGCCTGCTGGCCGGACTGCCCGCCAGTCTGCGCGGAGCCTTGCCGACACCGCAGGCCGACCTTGGCCCGGCAACCGAAGCGGACTTCGTCCTGTCGGCCAATTGCCTGTCACAACTGGCGGGGGTGCCGCTGGCGGTGGCCGATGCGGTCGGCGGCCAGCGGCCCGATCATCTGGTGGAGTGGGAACGGGCGATCCTGCGCAGCCACCTCGACGCCCTGCTGGCCTGCCGGGGGGCGGTCGGGCTGATCAGCGACTCCCGCCGCGAGGTGTGGCACATCCGGCGGAATGAATTACAGGACTGGGTTGACCTCAGCCACGGCGTCGCATGGCCCGCCTTGCACGATGAGAGGATGTGGTGGTGGGAGCTGGCTCCGCCGCCAGAGGAAGGGCTGTTCCTGTCGGTCCGCCACCGGGTTCATGCCGGGCTGGTGAAGGCTAGAGCAGCGTGCGTTAAACCGGACGCCACAGTACACGACAGTAAGGAAACAAGGACGTGGAGCGCTGCTCCACACCTCGCTGGGGCCAGTCGGCCCCAGACCCCATTCCTTTGATCATAAAAGAGAAAATGGGGGTTCGGGGCCTCAGGCCCCGAGCAGGTTCGGGCGGCAGCCCGCTCTTGTTTTCAAACTGTCGTGTACTGTGACCGGACGCGGACACGCTGCTTTAAGCTTTTGTTCTGTCGCATTGTTTATGCGAAAACCGGTTCCCACTTTTCGCACAATGCTCTATCACCAGCGATAAATAGCCGTCGTCCGCAGGGTGCGGTCTTCCAGCTCCAGCGAGGTCGGCACGTCGTAGCGGGCGACCTCGGTCAATCCCGGCGGCAGATAGGTCCGCCCCGGATCGGCGCTCAACACCGTCACCCCCGCCGCCGCCAGCGCCCGCAGCCATGCGGTCACCCGCTCGGCCATCGGTTTTTCGTAACAGACATCCCCGGCGATCACCACCTGCCAGCGCGGATCGTGGTTGCCGATCAGGTCATCGGGGGCCAGCGTCAACGCCACCTGATTGGCGGCGGCGTTCAACTCGATGGCACCGAGGGCAAAGGCGTCGATTTCGTTGGCAACCACCGCACTGGCCCCGGCCTTGGCGGCGGCAATGGCTTCGATGCCGCTGCCTGCCGCAAAGGACAGCACACAGCGACCGGCCACCACTTCGGGCTGATCGAGCAGATAGCGCGCCAGCGCCTGCCCGCCCGGCCAGGCAAAGGCCCAGAACGGCGGCGGCAGGCTGTTGTGCTCCAGAAAGTCCTGCGTTGCCTGCCACAGCGGAGTGACCTCGGTCGCCAGATGCAGGGCGATTTCGGGGACCAGCGCGGTGTGGCTGAGGACGGTGTGCTCGCGCACAAAGGCGGCGTTGGAAACGGCAACGGTCATCACAGCATCGCTCCGGCAGCAAAGGCAGCCAGCACCAGCCAGCCAAACAGGCGGTTCGAGCGGAACAGATACAGGCAATGCGCGCTGTCGTTGATCCGCACCACCGCCGCCTGCCACGCCAGATGCGCCCCGGCCAGCGCCAGCAGCGGCCAGGCCAGCCAGTGCAGCCCGACCAGCACCCCGGTCAGCACCATCAGGCCGATGGTCAGGCCATAGAACAGCCACAGGAACAGTTGCGTCCGCTCGCCCAGCGCCAGCGCGGTGGACTTCACCCCGACCTGCACGTCGTCGTCCTTGTCCTGATGGGCATAGATGGTGTCATAGCCCAGCGTCCAGAACAGACCGGCGACATACAGCACCACCGGCGGCCAGTCGATGCGGCCCTGCACCGCCACCCAGCCCAGCAAGGCTCCCCAGTTGAAGGTCAGCCCCAGCCACGCCTGCGGCCAGTGGGTCAGCCGCTTCATCAGCGGATAGACCCCGACCAGCAGCAATGAACAGGCCCCCAGTACCACCGTCTGCTTGTTGAGCTGGACCAGCACCGCCAGCCCGATCAGCAGTTGCAGGGCGAGGAACCACAGCGCCTGCCGCACGCTGACCGCCCCGCAGGCCAGCGGCCGCATGGCGGTCCGCGCCACCCTGGCATCAATGTCACGGTCGAACAGGTCATTGACCGTACAGCCCGCCCCGCGCATCACCAGCGCCCCGACGCCAAACAGCACCATCAGGTACAGCCAGCGCCAGACCGACAGCGTCCCGTCGGCATTGGCCAGCGTGATCGACCACCAGCAGGGAAACAGCAACAGCCATGTCCCGATCGGCCGGTCCAGCCGCATCAGTTTCAGATAGGGCCGCAGGGCCGACGGCACATAGCGGTCGATCCAGCCATCGGCGGGCATGTCGCCAATCATCCCCGGCGCATCAGAGGGTGTGGGTGCAGAGTTCATCATGGCCCTATACATACGCCAAGCCACCGCACTGGACAACCGCCGTTCCCGGAGGTATCCCCTGTGCATCTGCCCATGCCAGCCCCCGTCTCTCAAGGTGATGATGATGAGTAACCCCAAGTCCCACCGTGCCGCACCGCCCAAATACCGGCTGTACGTCGAAACGGCGCTGGTGGCCGGTGCACAGGTGGAGCTGACCGACGACCATGCCCATTATCTTGGGGCCGTCATGCGGGCCAGCACCGGCGACCGGGTTGCGCTGTTCAATGGTCAGGACGGCGAATGGGATGCGGAAATCGTCGATCTCGGCAAGCGCCGCTGTCAGGTGCGGCTTGAAACGCAGCTCCGCCCGCAGGCGGCTGAAAACCAGCAAGACCTGTGGCTGGCGTTCGCGCCGGTGAAAAAGGCCGGCACCGACATGATCGTCGAAAAAGCCACCGAGCTGGGCGTTGCCGTCATTCAGCCGGTGCTGACCCAGTTCACCCAGAGCCAGCGGGTCAACACCGACCGTCTGGCCGCCAACGCCCGCGAAGCCGCCGAGCAGTGTGAACGGCTGTCGGTGCCCGAGGTGCGCGAGCCGCTGACGCTGGAGCGCCTGCTCGCCAGCTGGCCCAAGGGCCGCATCCTGTTCACCCTCGACGAAACCGGCGGCGGGGCAGCCATCACCGACGTTCTGTCGTGCTCCGGCTCGGGACCGTCGGCGTTTCTGGTTGGCCCGGAAGGCGGTTTTTCAAAATCGGAACTTGACCTTCTGCGTCGCAGTCCCTTTGTTACCCACATCACCCTTGGGCCGCGCATTCTGCGGGCCGAAACGGCGGCGGTCGCCGGTCTGACCTGCTGGCAGGCGCTGTGTGGCGACTGGCGGGCCCGACCGGGTTTCCGCACGCCGTTCCACGCGCCGGAGTAAAGCCGGGTGTGGGGGGTACCCTGTTGTACCAGACTTGCGGCTACCCCCATCTGGCCGCTCTGTGGAGTGTTCCTGTAGATGTCGGCCTTTTCCAAACCCAACGCGACGCCTATCGAGGGTCGGGCTTCCCTGCTTGCCTATCTGGAAAGCGGCTGTCGACCGGCGGCGGACTGGCGCATCGGCACCGAACACGAAACCTTTGCCTTTGACCGCGCGACGCTGGCCCCGATCCCCTACGAGGGGGATCACGGCGTTGCCGCCATCCTGTCGCGGATGGAACGCTTTGGCTGGCAGCCGGTGCGCGAAGGTGCCAACGTCATCGCCATGAGCCGTGATGATGGCGCTTCGATCTCGCTGGAACCGGGCGGGCAGCTCGAACTGTCAGGCGCTCCGGTCAGCACCCTGCACGAAACCCATGCCGAGCTTGACGCCTATCAGCAGCAGGTGCGCACCGTCACCGACGAACTGGGCATCGGCCTGCTGGGGCTGGGCTTTCACCCCACCGCCAGCCGCGACGCCATGCCGTGGATGCCCAAGGGCCGCTATCGCGTGATGCGCGACTACATGCCGCGCGTCGGCTCGATGGGGCTGGACATGATGCTGCGCACCTGCACCGTGCAGGTGAACCTCGATTTTGACAGCGAAGCCGACATGGTGGCCAAGATGCGGGTGTCCGGTGCCCTGCAACCGCTGGCCACCGCCCTGTTTGCCAATTCGCCGTTCTATCAGGGCCAGCCGGGCGGCTTTGTCAGCCAGCGCATGCATGTGTGGGAAGACGTCGACAACAACCGTTCCGGCATGCCGGACTTCGTATTCGAAGACGGCTTTGGCTTTGAACGCTGGGTTGATTACCTGCTCGACATGCCGATGTACTTCGTCTACCGCGACGGAGCCTATATTGACGCCGCCGGGCAGTCGTTCCGCGATTTCATGCAGGGCACCCTGCCCGCCTACCCCGACCAGTTCCCGACCCTTGGCGACTGGGCCGACCACATGTCGACCGCCTTCCCCGATGTGCGGCTGAAAAAGTATCTGGAAATGCGCGGTGCCGACAGCGGCCCGTGGCAGCGCCTGCCGTCGCTGCCCGCCCTGTGGGTTGGCCTGCTGTATGACCGTCAGGCGCTGGATGCCGCCAGGCAGGTGATCGCCGACTGGACCGCCGCCGACCGGGCGCAACTGCGCCACGACGCCCCTCGTCTGGGCCTGAAGGCGATGGTGCGCGGGCGCAGCCTGCAAGAGATTGGCCGCGAAGTGCTGGCCATCGCGCAGGCGGGCCTGACCCGCCGCAACCTGCGCAATGCCGCCGGGCAGGACGAGAGCCTCTACCTTGATCCCCTGCACGAGAGCATTGCCAGTGGCCTGACCCCGGCAGACCGCCTGCTGCAAGCCTTGCAGGGGCCGTGGAACGGGGACATCACCCGGGTGTTTACCGACCTCGGATACTGAGACCGGTCACTTGTTCCGATGCAACGGCCCCCGTGGAAACCTTTCACGGGGGCCGTTGTACATTCGGGCCATCGCGCAAACGGGTGCACTTCCCCCCTGCGTGACAACCGCTTGCGTCCCTGCGTCTTGTATGACAGACAGGGCGCATCCGCCTGCCCTGCGAACCCCACGACAGCTGATAGGAGCCTTGCGTGACCCTCACCAAACCTCAGGCCGTACAGTGCCAGTCGCTGACCGAAATCCGGGAACAGATCGACCGCATGGACCGCCTGATCGTTCCCCTGCTGGCCGAGCGCCTGTCCTATGTGGCACAGGCCGCCGCCTTCAAGCCGACCCGCGCCGATGCCGTCGTGCCGTGGCGCGTCGAGGACGTGGTCAGCAAGGCCAAATCCCATGCCGCCGAATGCGGCATGGACCTGCCGACCATCGAAGCAATTTATCGTGCGCTGGTCGCAGCCTCTATTGCGCACGAGGAACAGGTCTGGGATACTCTGAATACAAAAGAATAATCAGGCGGAATAAGGTATTTTCGTCGTTTGATCTAGGTCATTCAGACAGGGGGTCCGTTGCGCTATAACGGTAGAGCAGATTAAACTCTGCGCACCGCGAAAGCAGGCCCCCTGTCTGCACACGTCAAGCACGGACTTGTTTCATACCCGCAGGCAGAGTCCCCAGGAGGAGCCAGAATGTTCGCAAACATACATGTAAAAACCCGCCTCTATGCGGGGTTCATGGTCCTTCTGGCGCTGCTGGCTTTGGTTGCGGCAGCCTCGATCTGGGTGTTTTCCGCCACCTCTGGCCACTTCCATACCTTTGGGGACTCGTCCGTTCAAGCCATCAACGCCGTGCAGCTCGACCGGCAGATTCTGGCCTTCAACAATCGCGTCAACAGTTATGTCCAGGCCCCGACCGAAGACGCGGCGGCGGTGGTGATGAAAGACTCCAAGGCGCTGGCTGACAGCCTGCACCGTTTCCGCAGCGAAATCGAAGACCCGCAGGTAGCCGGGCATGTGGACAAGATCGTCAAGGCCTTTGATGCCTACTCTGCCCAGCTTGAACCCGCCATGGATTACGTCTCCCAGCGCACGGTCCTGATCACCCAGACGCTGGTGCCGTTGTCGGCCGATCTGGTCGAGCATGTGCAGAAGGTCCGTGATGCCACCTCGTCGCTGGATGAGGCCAAAGTTGCCGGGCGACTGGGCCAGCACCTGTTGCAGGCCCAGCAGGCGGTCGATACCTATCAGCAAACCCACAGCGAAGAAAGCTTTGCGCAGGCGTGGGAGTTTCTGTTCAAGGTCGATGACGACATTGCCCATCTGCGCGACGGGCTGGGACTGGCAGCAGATTTGTATCAAGCCTATCAGGATGCCCTGAACGCCCTGTCGGCCACCATCGGCGACATCGCCGTGGCGCAGGAAGAACTGGACAAGCAGGGCAAGATCATTGCCAACGAAGCCGTCCAGGTCAAAGACCTGTCCCTGCAACAACAGCGATCAATCCAGAACGTGTCCGCCGACCAGCTCGCCGGAGCCAAGGCGGTGGTGATCACCCTGACCATCCTGTCCCTGATCCTCGGGGCCGGTGGCGCGATGGTGATGGGCCGCAGCGTGGTGCAGCCGTTGCTGGAAATGACCTCTGCCATGCGCTCGCTGGCCGCCGGCGACAAGGCGGTGACCATCCCGGCCACCCATCGCGGCGATGAAATCGGCCAGATGGCCGCCGCCGTGCAGGTGTTCAAGGACAACGCCATCGAAATGGACCGCATGGAGCAGGAACGGGTTGCTGCCGAGGCCAAAGCCACCGAGGATCGCCGTCAGGCAATGCTGCAACTGGCCGATGTTCTGGAAGAACGGGTGGCTGGCAGCGTCCAGATGATTTCCGAGTCCGCCGCCGACATGCAGACCTCGGCACAGGCAATGACCGCCACCGCCGAAGACACCACCCGCCAGGCCTCGGCCGTCGCCTCGGCCACCTTCCAGGCCAACACCAACGTCGAAATGGTGGCGTCCGCCGCCGAAGAACTGTCCGCCGCCATCCGCGAAATCGGCGAGCAGGTCACCATGTCGGCTCAGGTGGCCTACAGCGCCGTCGAAGAGGCCCGCCGCGCCAGTGGTCAGGTGACCGGCCTGCTGGAAGCCACCGACAAGATCGGCGAAGTGGTCAACATGATCACCGCCATTGCCGAACAAACCAACCTGCTGGCGCTGAATGCGACCATCGAAGCCGCCCGTGCCGGTGAAGCGGGCAAGGGCTTTGCAGTGGTGGCCAACGAGGTGAAAAACCTCGCCAGCCAGACCGGACGGGCCACCCAGCAGATCATCGAACAGATTTCAACGGTGCAGCACGCGACGCAGGATGCCGTTCAGGCAATCCAGTCAATCACCTCGGTGATCAACCGCATCAACGAAATTGCCGCCGCCATTTCTGCCGCCGTCGAAGAACAGGGGGCCGCCACCCGCGAGATTGCCCGCAACACCCATCAGGCGGCACAGGGCACCAATTCGGTGTCCGGCACCATCACCGAAGTCAGCTCGGCAGCGCGGGAAACCGGCGATGCGGCGTCGATGGTTCTGCAACGGGCCACCGGGCTGAGTGATCAGGCCGATCAGTTGCAACAGGCGGTGCATGATTTCCTCGAACACGTCCGCGAGAGCTGACCTTCCCTTTATGTCCTGCGCTTTCCGTTCGCCCCCTGCATCGACAAGACTGTTGATGCAGGGGTTTTCGTTTGCCTGCATGGGAATGCTCGACCCGTGGGTGTGAAAGTGGGGAAACAGGATTGTGGAGTGCTGCTGCACACCTCACCGGGGCCTTGAGGCCCCGGACCCCGCTTTGTTGATGTTGAGAAGCCGGGGGATCGCTCCCCCGGGAGATCCGGGCGATAACCCTGAAAATAAACATAAAATTTTCAATGAATTATCAGGCTTATGGAAAATAGAATTATTCTATATTTTGACATATATCAATTACCCATAATTAATTTCAGGCCATAATTTCCGGACAGCGGGCAAGGTCAGGACGTTGCCCACACTCCATTCCAATCACCAATCAAGGGGGATTCGTATGCGCTCGCATGTGATGGGACTTTCGGTGGCCATGGTTGCTGTTGCGGCCTTGGCTCCCCTTGCTCCGGCAGTGGCGGCGGATGACGCCACGCTGATGAAGCAGGCCAATGAACAGTTCAAGCCGGTCCCGGCCACCATCCCGGAGATCAAGGGCAATGCGGTCACCCACGACCGTATCGACCTTGGCCGGATGCTGTTCTTTGAAACCCGCCTGTCCAAGTCGCACCTGCTGTCGTGCAACACCTGCCACAACCTGTCGATGGGTGGAGATGACAACCTTGAGACGTCAATCGGCCATGGTTGGCAAAAAGGCCCGCGCAACGCCCCGACAGCGTTGAATGCGGTGCTGAATACTGCCCAGTTCTGGGATGGCCGCGCCGAAGACCTGAAGGCGCAGGCCAAGGGACCGGTGCAGGCCGGGGTGGAAATGGCCAGCACTCCGGCGTTGGTCGAAGCCACCTTGCTCAGCATGCCCGCCTATGTTGAAAAGTTCACCACCGCCTTCCCCGGCGAAAAGGCCCCGGTGAATTTCGACAACATGGCCAAGGCCATCGAAGCCTTTGAAGCGACCCTGATGACCCCGGCCTCACCGTTTGACCAGTTCCTGCAAGGCGATGCCAACGCCTTGACCGCCGAACAGAAAACCGGCTTGGGCCTGTTCATGGACAAGGGCTGCGTTGCCTGTCACAACGGCGTCAATCTGGGTGGCAACGGCTATTACCCGTTCGGGGTGGTCGAACGACCGGGCGCAGATGTCCTGCCGGTGGCCGACAAGGGGCGCTTTGCCGTCACCAAGACCGCCAGCGAAGAATACGTCTTCCGTGCTGCTCCGCTGCGCAACGTGGCGCTGACCGCCCCCTATTTCCATTCCGGCAAGGTGTGGGATCTGGAACAGGCGGTGGCGATCATGGGCAGCTCGCAGCTGGGTGAGACGCTGAAGCCCGAGGAAATCAAGGCCATCACCGCTTTCCTCACCAGCCTGACCGGCGAGCAGCCGCGCGTTGAGTTGCCAATCCTGCCCACCAGCACCGCCACCACCCCGAAACCGGCCCCGATGACGCCATAGAGCGTTTTCAGTGCCGCATTTTCCGAGCCGTTGACCGTAGACGGTCACCTTGAAAAGGCTCTAAGCCTCCGAACGGACAGAACAAGGCCCCTGCCGACGGGCAGTTGGGCCTTGTCCTGTTTACGGCATCCCCGTCAGCACTTATGGTGCCGGTCCCTGATCACCCCAGAGGACCCGCACCATGGCCCATGATGCCGCCCTGTTTCAGGATGCTGCCACCCGGGCAGCCGCCTATCTCGATGGCGTTTCCGATCGCCCGGTGGCTCCGACAGCGCAGGCACTCAAAGCCCTTGCGGCCTTTGACGAATCCCTGCCGCAGCACGGCAGCGACGGCAGCGCCATTCTGGAAGCCCTCGACCGGCTGGGCAGCCCGGCCACCATGGCGACCAATGCCGGACGCTTCTTCGGCTTTGTGATCGGCGGCGCTCACCCGGTGCCACTGGCCGCCCATTGCCTGACGCTGGCATGGGACCAGAATGTCGGCCCCCGCATCCTGTCACCGATCGGGGCCAAGCTGGAAGATGTCGCCTCGCGCTGGGTGCTTGAGTTGCTGGGGCTGCCTGCCAGCTGCGCCACCGCCTTTGTCACCGGGGCGGGGATGGCAAGCTTCACCGCCCTGACCGCCGCCCGCCGGGCGTTGTTGCAACGGGCAGGCTGGGATGTGGACGCTGACGGGCTTTATGACGCCCCCCGCCTGCGGGTGGTGGCCAGCGCCGAAATCCACCCGACCATCCGCAAGGCCCTCGGGCTGCTCGGACTGGGGCGCAACCAGCTGCACGAAGTTCCCACCGATGCGCAGGGCCGTCTGCGGGTAGACGCACTGCCGCCGCTGGATGAGCGCACCATCGTCTGTGTGCAGGCGGGCAACATCAATTCCGGGGCCATTGATCCAGTGGCCGAGGTCTGCACCAAAGCCCGCGCCGCCGGAGCCTGGGTCCACGTTGATGGCGCCATCGGCCTGTGGGCTCTGGCCTCGCCCCGCCTGCGCCCGTTGCTGGCAGGGGTCACCGAGGCCGACAGTTGGGCCACCGACGGCCACAAAAGCCTGAATCTGCCCTATGACAATGCGGTCGCCATCGTGCGCGACGCCGCCGCCCTGACGCAAGCGATGAGCATTCGCGCGCCCTATCTGCTGGACAGCGGAGAACGCGAGCCCTATGACACCACCCCCGGCCTGTCACGCCGGATGCGCGGCGCCGACTGGTGGGCCTTGATCAAGGCTCTGGGACAGGATGGCATTGCCGCCATGATTGAAACCATGCACAGCCAGACCCTGCAAATCGCCGCCTGTTTGCAGCAGGCCGGCTGGCAGGTTCTGAACGATGTGGTGCTGAACCAGATTTGTGCCATTCCTCCCGATGGAAATGTGCAGGCCGCCACCGCCCATATCTGTCAGGACGGCCGGTGCTGGGTCGGCCCCACCCATTGGCAAGGAAAAGAGGCCATCAGGATAAGCCTGTCATCCTGTCATACGACCGGGGATGATGTGGATATGGCGCTGAATGCCCTGCTGGCCGCCGCCCCCCGTCATTCGCATGGGATTGTATAAGACGTTCCAACTCACCATGGCGCATGAGGTCTTTTTGCGGCATGATTATCCCCTCCAATCCAACAACGTATAGGGGAGAAAACGGGATGGAACGGCGGACTTTTTTGCGTGGCATTGCGGCAACCGTGGCTTGCCCGGTGTGCGCTGGTATCGGCAGCAGTGTCGCTCAGGCGGCGGATGCGCCGCACTGGAGCTATGAAGGCCATGGCGGTCCCGGCGATTGGGGCAGCCTCGATCCGGCCTATGGAGCCTGTTCCATCGGCAAGGAACAGTCGCCGGTTGATCTGAACGGCGCCATTCCGGCGATGGTCGGCGACCTCGACATCCGCTGGCGCGCCACCACCATGGAGGTGGTCAACAACGGCCATACCATCCAGTGCAATATCGCCAACGGCGGCAGTCTGGTGGTCGATGGCACCGAATACCAGCTGGTGCAGTTCCACTTTCACCACCCCTCGGAGCACACCGTCAGCGGCATGAGCCGCGAGATGGAAGTCCACTTTGTCCACAAGTCAGCCGCAGGCCAACTGGCGGTGATCGGTGTCTTTTTCCAGCCCGGTGCTGCCAATGCGACTCTGGCGCCGATCTGGTCGGTCATGCCCGCCAAGGCCGGGGACAAGGTCACCACCGCCGATGTCATCAATCCGGCGGCCTTTCTGCCTGCCCGCGAAGTCACCTGGCGCTATGCCGGTTCGCTGACCACCCCGCCCTGTTCGGAAATCGTGTCGTGGATCGTCTATCAGGACGCCATCGAAGCCTCGCCCGAACAGCTGAAGGCCTTTGCCACCCTGTTCCCGATGAATGCCCGCCCGGTACAGTCGCTGAACCGGCGCAAGCTGCTGGTCGATTATTTCTGATCTGGCACAGCAAATCCCGAGCAGATGGCACATCTGCGACGACGCATTTGCGCTTGAACAGACTCAAATCCCGAGCAGATGGACCATCTGCGACGACGCATTTGCGCATGAACAGACTCAAACCCCGAGCATGTTCAGTGACCATCGGGGCACAGAGCATGCTCGGGGTTTGGAAAATTGGCCCGGGAGACGCGAAAGCATTTCTCTCTCCGGGCCAAAACACCTTACTCTGCACAACAGTTTCCGTCCCGCCATCCCTGATTGCGCTGATCGGGGGTGGCGGGATGGTTTTCAGGATTTTTCCCAGCCCGTTCTTGCGTCGATCAGAAAAGGAGCCAGGAGGCCATGAGTCCGAATGCACCAGAGGCGCCCGACCGCCGCCCATCCCTTACCCGCTCTTTGCTGTCGCGCCTGCTGGCCCCCTGCGCTCTGGCTGTCGCCCTGACGGCCTGCGCCGCACCGGAACCACCGCAGACCACCGCCACAGGTCCGCATGGAACGGCAACCGGCGTTGCTGGTCCCCTCAGCGGTCGCTGGGTGGTTTCCGATGTGCATCCGTCGGGTCAGGTCAGCCTGTCTGCCGATGATCGCAAGGCATTGGTCGGCCGCCCGGTTCTGCTGGATGACACCCGGGCCGAAGATGTCGCCGGTCGCATTTGCGAGACTCCGTCCTATGTGATGCGCGCCACCACCTTTGGCGAGGCCGTCCAGACCCGCCAGCCGATGGCTGGACAGGATGAGCGCGTCACGGTCGTGTCCGTCGGCTGTGGCACCGTTCCCTTTGCCACCTTTATTGCCTTGCCAAAGGGCGTCCTGCTGGCTGAACACCACGGCACTCTGGTTTCCCTGATCCCGGCGGCAGCGGCGCCCCCGATGACCGTGCCGGTCACCACCCCCATCGCCATGGCAACCCCGGCTCCCGCTCCGGCCGAAACCGCCAGCAAGGACAACAATGTCGGTAAGGACGCGCTCGAAGGCCAAAAGGCCACCGCGACCCCCGACAGCAAACTGGGGATGCATCTGGCCTCGTATCGGGGCGAAGGCATGGCCCGCGAAGGCTGGACCGAGCTGAAAAAGGAAGTCCCGGCCCTTGCCGCGCTGACGCCGCGCTATGTGCCGGTCAAGCTGACGCTGAAAGGGGCCAAGGAAGACTTCGTCCGTCTGTATGCTGTTGGTCTCAGCCAGGCCGACATGTACGCCCAATGTACCCAGATGCGCAAACAGCACAAATACTGCGTCGTGATGCCACTGGCGCAGTAAAATTCCATCAGCGCCCCAACAAAAAGGCCACCGTCATTCTCCCGACAGGAGAAATGGCGGTGGCCTTTTTGTTGATTCCCTCGGCATGACAAGAGGAAAGCATTCACAAGAACATTGTCCAGAATGGAGGACGCCCCTGAGCGTCAAACACTGCATTTTGTCGCCTCCACATTCGACCACAGTCATTTTTAGCATATTTAATGGGCACGGACATATATTGGCACACAAAATGGACTATAGCGTGTGAGAAAGAAAATAAAGAATAAATCACCAATATTTCACCATGGAATGAACATTCCTTACAAGGTAAATAACCATTTACAAAATATGTGATTGTTCATAGGCATGTCTCATACCAATAGAACTAACGTCATACATACATGAACTTCTTTTTTCCATAGAGTACCCTTGAAAATTCACCCATCATGACACGCCTGCCACTCCCGGAGATTTCACCTATGCGTTCTGTATCGATTGCATGGAAACTGGCTGTCTTGCTCATTCTGGTCGGAAGCGTCAGTTTCGCAGCGGTCTTTAGCGGTTTCCTCTGGTCCCTGAAGGATGCCGAGCACGAACTGGTCAAACCGCTGATGCGGCGCGCAGAGTCCATCAACGATGTGATCGACCGCAACCTGTTTGAACGCTACGGCGACGTGCAGGCCTTTGCCGCCAATCCCAGCGCCCTCGTTCCGGCCAACTGGCAGCAAGGTGATCAGGAAACGCCCCTGAGCCAGTCCATCGATACCTACATGCGTCTTTACGGCATCTATCAGGGGATGCTGCTGGTTGATCCGCAAGGTGTGATCCGGGTCAGCAACCATCACAGCGCCGACGGCAGCGCGGTCAAGGCATCGGCGGTGATCGGGCAGTCCGTCGCCAACGAAGCCTGGTTCCAGAACGCCCTGCACGGCAAATTCCTGACCGGCACCGATGGAACCACCGGCACAGCCATCACCGGGCCACTGTGGAGCCCGCACATGCAGGCCCTGCATGGTACCTCCAGGCTCGCTCTGGTCTTTTCAGCCCCGATCGTCCGCGACGGGCAGGTGATCGGGGTGTGGGCCAACTTCCTTGACTTCAGCGTCCTTGACCAGATCGTCCTGCTGGCACAGGCCAACATGAAGGCGCAAGGCACGCCTGATGTTGAAATCACCGTCCTTGATCATCGCGGGGTGGTGTGGATTGATGCCCAACCGGGGGCAACCCCACAGACCTATGTGCAAGACCCCAAGACTCTGGGTATCCTGAATCTGGTCGATCGCGGAGTGGAAATTGCCCGCAAGGCCATCACCGAACCGTCAGGTATCAGTGAAAGCATGCATGCCCGCCGTCAGATCCTGCAATATGGCGGCTATCACCGCTCGACCGGTTTTCTGGGATATCCGGGGCTGGGCTGGTCAACGCTGGTGCGTGTCCCCGAAGCAGGGGCCTTTGAAGTCCTTGAGCAGCAGAAGAAACTGATGATCGGCTGCGGCCTGCTGGTTCTCTTGCTGCTGATCGGCGGGGGCCTGCTGATCGGTCGCTGGGCTGCAACCCCCTTGCGTCAAATCTCGCAGACCTTGCTGGCGCTGGCCAAGGGCGATACCCCGCCACGCTTTGACGTCAAGGGCCGCGACGAACTGGAACAGATGAAAGAGGCCAGCAATACCCTGCGCCGGGAAGTGCGCATGGCCTTCCAGATGCGGCGGATGCTTGACCAGATGCCAACCAGCATCGTCGTCTGCGACCCGAAAACCATGAAAATCGCCTACCTGAATGATGCGGCCCAAACGCTGCTGAAAGGCCTGGAACAGTACCTGCCTTGCAAGGCCAGTGATCTGCTCGGCAGTTCGATCGACATTTTCCACAAACACCCCGCACATCAGCAAAAGATTGTTGGCAATCCGCACGCCCTGCCCCACAAGACGCGCATCAGGCTGGGACCGGAAACCCTTGCCCTGACCATCAATCCGGTGATGGATCGTAACGGGGACTACATGGCGGCAATGACCACCTGGGAAGTGCTGACCCAGAATGTCGTCCTTGCCGACACCTTTGAACGAACGGTCCTGGCACTGGTCAGTGACGTCTCGGACGCTGCCCTGCATCAGGCCGAAAGCGTCGACACTCTCGCTGGCAACACCCGTGATGTTGACCAGCAGGCTGGTGACGTCAACAAGGCCACCGAACAGATGAGTGCCAACGTTCAGACGGTTGCCGCCGCCACCGAAGAGCTGTCGATGTCGATCAACAGCATCAGCGAACAGGTCGCCCAGGCGGCAGGGATGGCCAGTCGGGCCTTGCAGGATGCCCGTGACAGCAGCGACACGGTGACATCCCTGCAAGACAGCGCCATGCGGATTGGTGAAGTCGTCGGCCTGATCGAGGCCATCGCCAGCCAGACCAACCTGCTGGCCCTGAACGCCACCATCGAAGCCGCCCGCGCTGGTGACGCAGGCAAGGGTTTTGCGGTGGTCGCCAACGAGGTCAAGCAGCTGGCCAGCCAGACCGCCCATGCAACCGGCGAAATCACCAGCCAGATCTCGGCCGTCCAGCAACAGACCCAGCATGCCGCAGCCGCGATGGTCAGTATTGCTCACGAGGTAGAGCAGGTCAGCGAAATCTCGGGGATGTTGGCCGCGGCAGTGGAACAACAGGCTGCAGCCACCCGTGAAATCGCCCACAACGTCCAGATGACCGCCCGTCACACCCAGACCGCAGCCGACGGCGTGACCAGCGTCCGCGGGGCGGTGGCCGAGGCCAACGAGGTGGTCGAACAGATGGCGGGCAGCGCGGACTCCCTCGAGCAGAATGCCCGTTCACTGCGCGAGGCCGTCAACGGTTTCCTGGCTCATATCCGTTCCCTGTAAACCGACCTGACGACAAAAAACAGCCCCGGGATCACCGACGATCCCGGGGCTGTTCTTATCGCAGCATCAGATCCTCAGGATCAGGCAGCAGCACCGCAGCACTTTTTGTACTTCTTGCCCGACCCACAGGGGCACGGATCGTTACGGCCAATCTTCGGGCCCTTGCGCACGGTGCGCGGGCCGGAAATGCCGTCTGCGTAGTACCACTGACCATCCAGCTTGCGGAAATGGCCGGTTTCATGGTGGGTGTGGGTCTGGGCACCCAGCTTGAAGCGGGCGACGAATTCCACCCAGCCTTCTTCATCGTCGGCACCACCGGCTTCGGTGCTCACCACGTTCAGGCCCAGCCATTCGCTGTTGGCGGCCCATTCGCTGACGTGGCCACGGTCGAAGTCACCCTGGGTGTCCGGGGTCAGGGTCTGTTGCAGATAGTCGATCGACTGCACGGCAAAGGCGGTATAGCGCGAGCGCATCAGCTGTTCGGCGGTTTCCGGCTTGGCGGCACCCGTGATGAACGGTTCACAGCACTCGGCGTAAGGGCGGGACGAGCCGCAGGAGCAGGAAGTCATGGTCAGTCCATTTGCAGATAAAAACAGATTACCCCGCGCAGGGGCAGATACACCCAATCCTTAACGGATCCAGTCGGCCAGCGCCGCACGGGCAGCGGCATCGGTGTCGCTTTTTGGGCCGGAACTGTCAAGCTGAGTCCAGTTGAGAACGCCCAGATCATAGCCCAACTGCGCCTGCAACACCTCGGGCGTCGCATCCGACGCATTGCGGCTACGGCTGGCAATGCGCTCGGCGGCCACCGCCGGATCGGCACTCAGCCACAGGCCGGTAAAGGCCACCCCAACCTGCTGCGCGATGGCCTCGATGGCCTCCCGCTCGGCCGGGCGGGCAAACACCGCATCGGCAATCACCGGCTGCCCGATCGACAGCACCGCACCGGCCAGCGCCGCCAGACGGCGATAGACTTCTTCCGACCGGCCCGGGCCATAGGCATCGGCGGGCAGGCGCTCGGTCGGCTTGACCCCGGCCAGTTGCTTGCGCAGGACATCAGAGCGCAGGACCACCGCGCCAACGCCATGCGAGAACAGCGGTGCCAGCCCGCGCGCGCACCGGCTTTTGCCCGAACCGGACAGGCCACCGACGGCGGTCAGGGTCGCAGGCACCATTGCCAGATAGCGTTCGGCCAGCGCCAGATAGTCCCGTGCAGCGTCGTGCAGCGGGGCCGGATCGGGGACATGTTCGGCAATGGCGGCGCTGACGTGCGAGCGAATCTGCGCCCGCATCGACAGCATCACCGGCAACACCGCCAACGCCTCGTAATCGCCAGTCAGGTCGAGGTAAGCGTTCAGCAGAATGCTGGCTTCGGCGCGATAGCCGTTGGCGTCCAGATCCATCAGCAGGAACGCCACATCATAGAACACGTCGATGATGGCGAAATGGTCGTTGAACTCGATGCAGTCAAACAGCATCGGCGCACCGTCGATCAGGCAGATGTTGCCCAGATGCATGTCGCCATGGCACTGGCGCACCATCCCACGGGCCTGCCGCTGGTCCAGCAGCGCGGCATGGGCGGCGACCTGCTGGCGCGAGGCTTCCATCAGCGCCGACACCCGCGCCGACTCAAACACCGAACCATAAAAGCGGCTGAACGAGGCTTCGTTGCCGTCGATGGTCGCTCGCAGGGCACCGGCCCCGCCGAAGTCGGTCCGCTGCTCGGCCCCGGCGTGGAAGGCAGCGATGCCCTCGGCCAGATCGAGCATCAGGCCACGGGTCAGTTCGCCACGACCGGCGACCTTGTTCAGCAGGCCGTCCTGATCAAAGCGCCGCATGCGAATCGCCCAGTCCACCACCTCGCCGTCACCACCGCCAAGGGCAAAGCTGCCATCGGCCTGCCGGGTGATCGGCTCCACCCCCAGATACAGGTCGGGAGCAGTACGGCGGTTCAGCTCGACTTCCTTGCGGCAGGCCGCCTCACGCGCAGACAGCGGCGCGAAGTCAAGGAACGGCAGGGTCACCGCCTTTTTGACCTTCACCACCTGATCCCCGGCCAGAAAGACGGTCGAAATGTGGGTGTCCAGCCGCTCGACCGACGCCACGGCGCCATGGGTGGAGGGCTGGGCCAGAAAGGCGAAAATCGCGTCTTGCAGCGAGGCAGAAGGGGCGCTCATCGGGCTTGATCCATATGCAGGTCACAGACCGGCGCACGGTACTGCATCGGTCCCGTGCGCGCCACGGTTTTCCCGCCCGCCTTACTCTTTGCCATCATCGCGCAGCCAGACATACAGTGCAGGGATCACCAGCAGGGTCAGGGCTGTCGAGCTGGCCAGCCCAAAGACCAGTGAAATCGCCAACCCCTGAAAGATCGGATCGGCCAGAATGAACGCCGCCCCGATCATCGCCGCCACGGCGGTCAGGAAAATCGGCTTGAAGCGGATCGCCCCGGCCTCGACCAGCGCCTGCCGCAACGACCGGGTGCCATCGGCGCGCAGATGGCGGATGAAATCGACCAGCAGAATCGAATTGCGCACGATGATCCCGGCCAAGGCGATGAAACCAATCATCGAGGTGGCGGTAAAGGGGGCAGAAAACAGCCAGTGGCCCAGCACGATGCCGATCAGGGTCAGCGGCACCGGCACCAGAATTACCAGCGGCAGCCGGAACGAGCCGAACTGCGCCACCACCAGCAGGTAGATACCGACAATCGCCACCCCGAACGCCGCCCCCATGTCGCGGAAGGTGACATAGGTGATTTCCCATTCGCCATCCCACAACAGCGTGGGGGTGAATTCGTCAGCAGGTTGACCATGATAGGCAATCTTCAGCGGCACGCTGGCGTTGGTGTGGGCGTCCGCAAGCTGTTGTTCCACCGCAAACATGCCATAGATCGGCGCTTCATAGGCTCCGGCCAGATCGGCCATGATCATTTCGGCAAAGCGCCCATCCCGCCGATAGACCACCGGGCTGGTGCTTTCCGCCAGCACCGTCACCACATCGCCCAGTTCGACCACACCGTTGCGCCCGGCCACCGGTGTTGCCAGCAGGCGTTCGGTCAGGGTCTTGTCCGACTCTGGCAGGGCGACGGCGATTTCAATCGGGTCCAGCCCGCCGCCACTGCCAACCGCCGCCGCCGGCAGGGTGCGATGGGAATAGCCGACCGACACCCCGCCCAGCAGGGCCGACAGGGTGTCGTAGACCGCCTGTTCCTCGACGCCATGGAATTCCAGCGCCTGCTGGTCAATCGCCACCCGCAGGCGGCGGGTGCTTTGCCCGGCGAAGTCATCGACATCCACCACGAACGGCACCGCCTGAAAGGCAGCCTTCACCTGCTGGGCGGCCTCGCGGCGGGCGGCAGGGGTCGGACCATAGACTTCGGCCAGCAAGGTCGCCTGCACCGGCGGCCCCGGCGGAACCTCCACCACTTTCAGCGATGTTCCTGCAGGCATCGGCAGATCAGCCAGCAATGCCCGCGCCTGCAGGGCAATCGCATGACTGCTGCGCGACCGCTCGCCCTTGGGCAGCAGGTTGACCTGCAAGTCTCCCATCTCGGGATTGGCGCGCAGATAGTAATGCCGCACCAGCCCGTTGAAGTTGAACGGCCCCGCCGTCCCGGCATAGGCCTGTACGTCGCGCAACTCGGGCAAGGACGCCAGCCGTTGCGCTGCCGCCTGTAACACCCGGTCGGTGTCTTCCAGCGTGCTGCCTTCCGGCAGGTCGGCAATCACCTGAAATTCCGATTTGTTGTCGAACGGCAACAGCTTGACGGTGACGCTTTTGCTGTAAAACAGGCCGCACACCGCCACCGTTGCCACCGTCACCAGCAGCAAAAACCGTTTTGACCGGCGCCGCCCCTGCAACAACGGCTGCGCCAGACGGCGGTAAAAGGCTCCCATCCGGCCTTCGCCCTCGGCATGGACGCCGTGCTTGCCCGCAATGTGGAACAGCAGCCACGGGGTGATGATCACTGCCACAAAGAACGAAAAGATCATCGCCGCCGAGGCATTGGCCGGAATCGGGCTCATGTACGGCCCCATCAGCCCGGAGACGAACATCATCGGCAACAGCGCCGCCACGATGGTCAGGGTGGCAACGATGGTCGGATTACCGACCTCTGCCACGCCTTCGATGGCCTTCTGCAGACGGCTGCGATCATCGGGCATCGCCCAGTGGCGGGCGATGTTTTCCACCACCACAATCGCGTCATCAACCAGAATGCCAATCGAGAAAATCAGCGCAAACAGGCTGACGCGATTGATGGTATAGCCCATCAGATGGGCGGCAAACAGGGTCAGCAGGATGGTGGTCGGGATCACCACCGCCACCACCACCCCTGCCCGCCAGCCAATCGCCAGCGTGATCAGCACCACAATCGAAACCGTCGCCAGCGCCAGATGGAACAGCAGCTCGCTGGATTTCTCCAGCGCCGTTTCGCCATAGTTGCGGGTCACCGTGACCGTCACATCCGACGGCACCACCCGCCCCTGGACCGCCTCCAGCCGCGACAGGATTTCTTCGGACACCGTCACCGCGTTGGCTCCCTTGCGCTTGGCCAACGCAATCGACACTGCCGGAACCGCCGACAGGCTGTCACCGCTGCGGGTCATCTGCCACGCCCGATGCGTCGCCGGGGCCGCCCCGACGATCACCCGCGCCACGTCCTTGACGTAAACCGGGCGACCATCCTGAGTGGTCAGCAGCAACATGCCGATGTCTGCCGGTCCCTGCAGGGTGTTGCCGACCATCAGCGGCGTCGCCCGGCCCTGATCCCGCACCTGCCCGAGCGAAAAGGCCCGGTTGGCGTTTTCGATCTTTTCCGTCAACTGGTTGAGGGTGACGCCATACTGCGACAGCCGTTCCGGGTCAGGTTCCACACGGATTTGATCGCTGCGCCCGCCGACCAGAAAGCTGAGGCCCACATCATCGACCTTGATCAGCTCGGACAGCAGCTCACTGGCCACCGCCCGCAGGCCGTTGTCATCCCAGCGGGCGGCTTCGGTTGCGGCGGGGGCCAGCGTCAGCACCACAATCGGCACATCATTGATGCCGCGCCCGACAATCAGCGGCTCGGGGATGCCGATCGGAATCTGGCGGATGTTGGCGCGGATGGTTTCATGGACGCGCAACAGGGCAATATCCTTGTCGGTCCCCACCTTGAACCGCGCCGTAACAGTCACACCATCGTCAATTGTCTGGGAATAGATGTGCTCGACATCATCAATCCCCTTGATGATCGTCTCCAGCGGCTTGGCCACCAGCTCCACCGCATCGTCAGCCTTCAGGCCGTTGGCGTTGACCATGATGTCGACCATCGGCACAGAAATCTGCGGTTCTTCTTCGCGCGGGATCTGGATCAGTGCAATGATCCCCACCAGCACCGCCGCCAGCAACAGCAAGGGCGTCAGCGGGCTGTGCAGAAAGGTTTTGGTCAGGGTTCCCGACAGACCGAGTTTCATTGTCCGGCCCCCTGCGTCAGCACGGGCCGGATCACCTGATCCCCGGCGTTGAGCCCTGACAGGATTTCCGTGCGCAGGCTGCCATCCGCCTGCGGCATGGTCTGCCCCGGCTGCACCACCACTTCGGCCCCGGAGGCGAGGGTGGCAAAGGTCACGCCCGAACGCAGCCGCAGAAACTCCGGCGGCAACAGGATCACCGACCGTTCACCGGTGCCAACCCACACCAGCGTCCGTTCCCCGACGAAATAATCCCCCAGCCCGTCAACGCTGATATCCGCCTGCACCCGGCCATTGCCAAGGCGTGGGTAGACTTTCCGCACCGTTCCCTGCCGGTGCGTCCCCTGTTGCGGTTCCAGCACCGCATCCAGCCCGCGCGGCCCGACCTGCACCGGGTCACCCACCTTGATGAAGCGGGCGTGGCGCTCGGGAACCTCGATCCGCAGCACATAGGCGCCGGTAGCAATGGTCGCCACCGGCTCGCCAGCCATCACCACCGCCCCCGGCGTCACCAGCACTTCCAGCACCCGCCCGGCCCCCGGAGCCTTGATTGCCCCCTCGGCGCTTTGCTGCTCCACCACCCGGCTTTCCGCCACCTGCGCCGCAATGGTGCGGTCCAGCACGTCAACCGCCGTCCGCGCCGTATCCAGCCGGGCCTTGGCCACCACCCCTTGCGCAAACAAGGTTTGCGTCCGCTCCAGTTCCGTCGCCGCCTGAGCGCGCTCGGCCTGCAGCGACTGGATACCGGCGCGGGCCGATTGCAGCTTCAGCGCCAGCTTGGGGTCGCCGATCATCGCCACCACCTGCCCGTCGCTGACCCGGTCGCCCTCGTCCACCAGCCGCGCCGCCACCGTACCGCCAATGCGGGCGCGGGCCTGCTGCACATCGGCGGCCTCGACGGTGCCGAACACCGCCTTGCGGTCAATGACCGTTTCCATGCGGATGGTCAGCGGTGGCTCGGCGGCATGGGCAGGCACCGCCAGGGCCATCAACGCCAGCAGCACAACGGCGGCAGAGCAGCGGGAGAAGACAAACGGGGGCATCATCAGGACGGCATCCTTGGCACAGGAGGTACAACACTCTCTTGACCAAGATATTCATTTAAACTAATTTAGCAACTATGAATGTCGAATCCTTCCACAGCAAAGCCCGCGAGGCTGCCGCCCTGCTGCAATCGCTGGCCAACGAGCACCGGCTGATGATCCTGTGCCATCTGGTCCGCCGCCCGCAGTCAGTATCGGACCTGGAGGCCACCCTCGGCCTGCGGCAGGCGGCGCTGTCGCAAAACCTGGCCCGTCTGCGCAAGGACGGGCTGGTATCGGTCCGCCGCGACGGCCAGCACAGCATCTATGCCGTGCAGGGGCAGGCTGTGAAAGCCATGATCAGCACCCTCGCCCACCTGTTTTGCCCCGTAGACCCCATAGACCCCGGAGACTCTTCCCATGACCATTGACCGTATTGTGCTGGCCTTTGCCGGGGTGATGATCCTCGCCACCCTGACCGCCCACGTCTTGCTGGATCAGACATGGCCGTTGTACCTGACCGCCTTTGTCGGCCTGAACATGACCCAGGCAGCCTTCACCGGCTTTTGCCCGCTGGCGATGGTGCTGAAGAAGCTGGGGGCCAAGCCGGGGTGTGCGTTTTCGTGATTTGAGGGCTGTGCGCGCCGGGTACCGTGAAAGGGTTATCACGGTACCCAACAGCAATGACGCAGGGGCAGGAGCCCTTTACCGCTCGGATGTCTCGCCAGCCAGGACAGGGCCAGCCTCAACCAACAGGGCATCCCCGGCACTTTCATCGCCCTCATCAACCTCCGGTGCGGGAGCGGGAGCGGGAACGGGCTTCTTTTTGACCAGCACCACCAAAGCAATCCCGACGACAATTGCCACCGAGGCGATGACCAGAACCTGCGTAATGGCTTCGCCCAGGAACAGTGCCCCGCCAAAGGCCGTTATCACCGGAACACTCAACTGCACGGTTGCCGCATGGGTGACGTTGAGTTCCTTCAGGGCTGCGTACCACAAAATATACCCCAACCCCGAGGTAATCCCCCCGGAGAGCAGGCCATAAACCACCCCCAGGCCATCCAGCGACGGCGTAGAGACGGTAAACATCACCGCAAACAGCGCCAGGGCAATCGGAGCTGCACGAATGAAGTTTCCGGCCGTTGCGTTGACTGGATCCCTGGCCTTGCGCCCAACCAGAGAATAAACACTCCAGCTCAGCCCTGACAGGATCATGAATCCCGCATTCAACAACGGTGGCGCCCCCAGGCTGGGCAACATCAGCAGCACCAGACCACCAACGGCAAAGGCAAACCCAATCCCCTGCACCGGAGACAGCCGCTCGCCAATGGTCAGTCCGTACAAAATCATGCTGATCTGAATCGCAGCAAACAACAGCAGCGCCCCGGTTCCTGCCGGGATCGCCGCATAGGCCAGGGCAAAGGTGATCGCATAAGAAAACAAGGCCCCAGCCCCCAGCCACGAGCCTTCGATGTGCCTCAGTCGCTTTTGCAGGACCAGAACCAGCCACAGCACCGCCGCTCCTGACACCAGACGCACCATGATAAAGGTGGTCGGATCAATGGAGGTTTCCTTTAGCGCCAATCGGCACAACAATGAGTTCCCGGCAAATGCCAGCAACGACAGCAGGGTCAAAACAACCAGTTTGACGCTCATGTAACCTCCCCTGGGCGTGTTCCGGTTTCCCCGGCATAGGCCAACGTGCTGTTATTTATTCAAAAAGTCCTGGATCGAGCATTGTGCGAAAAGTGGGAACCGGTTTTCGCAAAAAAAATGCGACAGAACAAAAGATTAGACCAGCGTGCATTAAATCCGACGCAGGCACGCTGGTCTAGCTGTTGTTTCAGCCTTTTTAACCAGCATGGGAAAGGGATTCGCACCCATCTTGCGGCGCAGGCTGCCAGCACAACGGCAGCGCAGAGTGCGCGAGGCGCCACTCTGTCACCGACAGGATCAACAACCGTTCGGCTCTGGGGAATTTGGCGACGGCCCCGGGATCATCGCAAAGGTGGGCCTCGGCACGGATCCATAAGGGACGGGCAGCTGCCGTGTCGATCAACAGCAAGCCAACCTGTGGATTTAACAGGATATTCCCCAGAGTATTAAAGTACTGGTTGCCGCTGTAATCGGGCAGGACAAGGCTGCCATCAGGCTGAATGCCAACAAATCCCGCGTCTCCTCCGCGATGAGAGATATCTGCCCCCTGAGCGCGACGCGACGCCGACGCTTCCCCCGGATGGGCCGAAGCAATAAACAGCGTGTCAGCAGTCTGGATCAGTGCCCGCGCTGTTGCGCTCAGGCTCTGCCCTGTCTCGACCGGCCAGCTTTGCTGCGGTTCGCCCAACGGCAGCAAGGAAATGAGGCGGGGCGTGATATATTTTGGGCAATTCCCATAGGATTGCTGGACGGACAGGGTAATCCCCCCGTCGTTCACCTCCAGGATAACGCCGTTCACCCGGTTTCGCCGCTGAATATGGGCCGCCAGCCCCAGCATCGCCACCGCCTGCCCCGGCCGCCATGCCCCGGCAAGTGGATCGTCAGTCAGGGCCTGACCGCGGATTTGCACCACATCAGGGGCCAGAACGCGGATAAACCCCGGCTCTCCATACCGTAGACTGGCCCACAAGCGGCCTGTCGGATCCTGCCCCGCCAGCAAAACCCACGGCAGGGCGGAAAAGAAAGCCTGATGCTTTTCGCTTAACGCCGGGCGGATCAGTTTTGCCGCAGCCATCGAAAGACGCTCTCGTGACCCCACGCGGTCTTGTAACGTCAATTCCCCCTGGTGAAACAGAGCGTCTTCCATTGCCTTAGGCCACCAGGCCGATGGCGGTTCCGGGCATTGGGACAAAGCCCGGCAAAGCTTCGATGCGGGCCAGCCAGGCCCGCACATGCGGATAGTCTGCCAGCGAGACGTTCCCCTCCGGGGCGTGGGCGACATAGGCGTAGTTGGCCACGTCGGCAATGGTCGGCACATCACCGGTCAGGAACGGGCGTTCTGACACCTCCTGCTCCATCACGGACAACAAGGCATGCGCCCGCGCGATCACCTCTTGCGGGTTGAACTCCACACCAAAAACGGTAATGAGCCGGGCTGCACATGGCCCGAAAGCCAGCATCCCTGCCGACACCGAAAGCCACCGCTGCACCTGAGCCGCCTGTTGCGGATCACGCGGGTACCACGTCTCGTCGGCGTAGGTCAGCGCCAGATAGACCAGAATGGCGTGGGAGTCCGCAACGGTCACCGCGCCATCCTGAATGACCGGCACAGTCCCAAAGGGATTCATTTTCAAAAAAGCCGGGGTCCGTTGCTCACCACCGAGCAAATCCACGTCAATATTTTCTGTCGGCAGCCCCAATAAGGACAGAAAGAGCTGAACCTTGTGGCTATGCCCTGATTTTTCAAAACGATAAAATTTGATGGGAGCGCTAATGTTTTCCATTCCGAGTATCCCTGTTTCGTTCATTGTCCCCTTGGATTTCAGTGTGTATTATTGCCATAAATGTTCATAGATACATAAAAAGAACATCATAACTTCAAAAAATGGAGTAATCACCCGTGGACAAGCTCAAAGCCATGGCTACCTTCGTCGCCATCGCCGATCACGGTGGCCTAAGCGCCGCTGCACGGGCAGAAAACATGTCTTTGCCCACCGTTGTCCGCGTGTTGGCGAACCTGGAAGAAAAGCTCGGCGTCCGCTTGATCAACCGCAGTACGCGCCGGATTGCCTTGACGGACGAAGGTCGCCGATACCTGGAAAGTTGCCGCGACCTGCTACAGGCGGTGAACGAAGCCGAGATATCTTTGCGTGATGAAGGACAAGACCTGCGTGGGCCAATTGTCATCACCGCCCCGGTGCTGTTTGGTCAAATGTATGTTGCCCCGGCCGTGACCCGTTTTGCCCGGCGATATCCCAAAGTCCGCTGTACGGTGTCCCTGTCCGACCATATGCGGAACCTGCTGGAAGAGCGGATTGATCTGGGTATCCGCATCGGCCTGCTGGAAGACTCCTCCCTGATTGCCCAACAAATCGGGAAAGTACGCAGGGTGGTGGTCGCTTCGCCGGAGTATCTGGCGCAGGTCGGCCCCCCTGCCCATCCTCGCCATCTCCTGGGGGCTTCGTGCATTGCCTTTTCCGCTGCGGCGCAAAGCTGGTGGAGCTTTGATGATCAGGGGCGGACCATCAGCCTGCCCGTCCAGGGCAATCTGGAATTCAGCCATGTGGTCTGTGCCATCGATGCCTGCCTGGCCGGGGCAGGATTCGGCATGTTCTTTTCCTACCAGATTGCCGACCACATCAAGGCCGGGCGCCTGCTCCCCGTTCTCGAGGATTTCGAGCCTCCCCAGCGTCCCATCAGCATTGTCTACCCCCATGCCCACCTGATGCCTGCACGAACCCACGCGCTGATCAACTGGCTGAAAGACGACATCACTCCTTTGCTGAAAGCCGCAAGCAAAAGCCTGAACGCGGTTGGTGAGTGAGCAACAGCCGAAAAGATTTGCCTGACGAGAACCGGCGAATGATCCTGTGCCATCTGGTCAGCCGCCGGAGCAAGGGTGAACAGATGTTCGTCCGCAGCAAGAGCAAGCACAGCACCTATATCACTCAAGGTCAGGACGTCAGGATCAAGATTGTCATCCTGACCACCCATATTCTGCTCGGTCAGACATGGCTGCTGTACCTGACGACCTCTGTCGGCCTGAACATGATACAGGCGGCTTTTACCCGCTGTTGCCCGCTGGCGGTGGTGCTGGAGAAGCTGGGTGTCAGGCCGAGGGTGCGTTTTTTTTGATTCTAATACCTGTCTTGCTACCACCTCCCAACCCTCATGTATGAGCTGAAATTCGCTTCGACCAGAAATCATGCATAGCAACACGCAGATATATGCCACCTAATCTTTTATTTATGCCGAAACTTGATTATAATACAACCGATAAGGAGGGCACGATTACCCATCCAACCCGTTAGCGTTTTGGAGTTCCTATGGATCTGCTACACATACTTCCGCCTGAAACAACCACTGCTATTTTACTCATCATTCTCTCATGCGCATACATACACGCTTTAAAATATAATGCCCGCTCTGCCACCTTGGCCCCATCAATCTTCGCAACCATAGGTATTCTCGCAACCTTCGTTGGCATTGCCCTTGGCCTACTGCATTTCGATGCCAAAAACGTGCAAGCCAGCATTCCCGCCCTGCTGGATGGTCTGCGCACTGCATTTTGGGCCTCCGTCTTCGGCATAGGAGCGGCTCTAACGGTCAAGCTGCGGGTCGCTATCCAAGGCATTCCTCATCAAAAAGGCGATGCAACCCATCCGGAAGGCAGCACAATTGATGATCTGGCCGCTCATCTGATCTCCATCCAGCAATGCCTCGCGGGAGAGGATGACTCAACTCTGATAACCCAGCTCAAGCTGGGACGCCAGGAAAGCAACGATCAGCTTGATCGGGTCCGCAAGGTCATCGAAGATTTCACTCAAACCATGGCAGAAAATAACTCCAAAGCTCTTATTGAAGCCTTGGAAGCCGTTATGAGGGACTTCAACAGCAAAATTAATGAACAATTTGGTGAAAATTTCAAACAGCTCAATGCCGCGGTCAGCGACATCCTCGTATGGCAGCAGCGCTATCGTGAGCAAATGGGAGAAATGATTGCCCTACAAGAACGCAATACAAAATCACTGGAGCAGGCATCCGTTCGCTTTGAAAGCGTGGTCAGCAACGCAGAGCGCTATACCCAGACAGCCCATGATTTGGAAACATTGCTGCAGGCCATTGAAACTCAAAGAACATCATTGCAAAGCAGCATGACGGCATTGGGTGAGCTGTTTGTCTCCGCCTCACGCAGCCTACCGGAAGTCGAGGCTCGTATCGTTGACTTCGCTGCACAAATTGCTCACTCAAGCAAGCAAGCTCACGATGACATTACCTCTGCCACTCGCATCGGCGTTGAGAGCATGCGCACAACAGTCACCGATGTGATCAACGGTGCATCCGAACAGCTTCGCGCGCTTGAGCATTCGTTGAAGACCGTCGAAACAACAGTGCTCAAATGTGCCAACCAGATTCATGACAACTCGCTCAGCGCGAGTGAAGTGATGGTGCGTGCAACACATGACACTGCAGCCTCCCTGAAGTCGGCGCTCACTGATGGGCAAAAAATGCTCTCGGATGGCATTACTGCCGCCAATGACGCCATGCTTAAGGCCACTCATGATCACGCCACAGCACAAAAATCAGCCTTAACAGATATTCAGAAAACATTGAATGAAGGCGTCACGGCTGCTAATGAAGGTTTTAATGGCCAAGTAAAAGAAATGATCAGTAAGACTAAGGAGCAAGTCGCCACCCTTGACCTCGCCCTTCAGGAAGAGCTGACAAAATCCCTCACTACGCTTGGCCGTCAGCTCACAGCTCTGTCTCAGCAATTCGTCGATGATTATAGACCATTAACAGAACGGCTCCGCGAACTGGTCGCCGTGAGCAGAGTTTGAAAGTATGAAAACAAATAAGCAGCACCCTTTTCACGAACAGGAAGATCATTGGATCCCGCTCAGCGATCTGATGACCGGTCTGATGATGTTCTTCATGTTGTTGGCCATCGCCTTCATGGTCAAGGTCGAAGCAGACTCTGAAAAGATCAAAGAAGTTGCCATCATCTATGATCAACTCCGTTCGGATCTTTATAACGACCTTGATGCTGAATTCCATAAAGACCTCGCCCGATGGGGGGCGGAACTGGATGCAGACCTAACTCTGCGTTTTACCGAACCGGATGTGCTGTTTGATACCGGCTCATCTCACCTCAAGCCCAAATTCACGGCGATTCTGAACGATTTTTTCCCTCGCTATATCGCGATTCTCGCTTCTGACAAATACCGCAATTCCGTGACCGAAATCCGTGTGGAGGGACACACATCAAGTACATGGGGGCAAGGGGTTGGCACAGAAGACGCCTACTTTAAAAATATGGAGCTCTCACAATCGCGTACACGCTCCACCCTCCAATACGTCCTGCAATTACCGCAGGTTCGCAGTGAGCAGGCCTGGCTTCGCCGATCTCTGACCGCCAATGGCCTGTCATCCTCCAAACTCATCATCGGAAGTGATGGCAAAGAGAATGCTGCACGCTCTCAGAGAGTAGAATTCAAAATTCGTACCGACGCTGATGCTAGAATTGCAACCATCATCGAAGCCACAAAATGAAACTTCCTGATTTTACCAAGGATTCCAAGCTCAACGCCTTGCGCCAACTCATGGGCGCCCCTCTGGGAGAGTTTACCCCAGCAGGCAACCCACGCACCCTGACCAGAGATGAAATTGAGCGCTTGACGAAGGAGGGTATCGATGTCCCCCTCGTTGACGTGGAAACCTTACCTGATGGGACGCTCGCATACAAAAACAGCCGCGTCATTCTTTACATTCGGGACATTGCCTATTACCGGGCTGGAGAGCAACCTGTCCTGCCTCGCTTTCATATTGCCGATTGCTCCACCCTCGAGGACATGCGGACACACAAACGCTTGGAACGTTATGTGGTCGCAACCCGCGATGATGGCCTGTTCGCACTCAACATTATGCAAGCGAACAAATGGGATGGCTCTCCCAAACACGTCACAGAAAAGCTCCCAGTCTGCCAGAATTGTCTGAAAAAATTACAGTGGGACGACTTCAGTCCTTCATTACAGAAAAATACTCGCCTCAAAATCGTTGATCGCTTCAGGATTTCCCGATTTTTCGAGGTCTATGGAAAAACATTGATCACCAGAGAACCAACGCACACTTCAGAAAATGCGCCAATCAATAAATACTCTGAAGATTTCACCATCATCGCAAAGAGAATAAAGAATGAGCGTAACTATATTTGCGAAGACTGTGGAATCAACCTTAGAAATCACCAAAAATTTCTACACGCACACCACCAAAACGGTCAAAAAAATGACAACCGACAAGAGAATATCTCCATTCTCTGCATAGCCTGCCATGCAAACCAGTTCAACCATGCTCACATAAAGAATATGCCAGATTACGCGGAGTTTATAAAAACAAGACCTTCAATCGGAACAACTGTAGCGAAAACACCACCTAATTCATCAAAGCCATCATCTATCGGTGCCCCCCCGAAAGCAAATCCCCCTCCCTCCAGAACAGTATCTTCACCGACTACAACATGGGTGGAGGCTGCTAACACTCTCGCACGAGCACATAAATTGAGAATACAGGATCTACGGAAAGAAGGCGGGTGCGTATGGGTGATGGTGAAGACATCAAACCACCCTGCCGCGCCAGCTCTTGAAAAACTAGGCTTCAAATTCTCCCCCAAGCGGCAAGCCTTCTGGCGAAAAAATTAAAGCACACCTCCCAAAGAAGGGAGCATCAGTCCTCCCTGTTTCTGTTTGAAACAACCCGCGTCTCGGGCACACTGGGCAGAGGTCGGCACAGACCGACGCACCATCCTCATCAGGGAGGCCTCTTTCGTGACAGCTCTTCTTTGGCAACCGTCGCAGGCGCAGATCAGCCGGACCAATCTCCACGCCTTCATTCAGGCCGCCAATCATCGCCATGGCCTGCAGCTTGCAGACTTTGACGACCTGTGGTCGTGGTCAGTCAGCGACAGCGCGGCGTTCTGGCGGCTGCTGTGGGAATTCTGTGGCCTGACCGGCGATCTGGGGGCCCGTGACCTGCACGATGCCGACAGGCTCCCCGGCGCCCGCTGGTTCCCCGACGGGCGGGTGAACTATGCCCGCAACCTGCTGGCGCCCCGCCCCGACAACAACGAAGCCATGGTGTTCCGGGGCGAAGACAAGGTGCGCCGCCGGGTCAGCTTTGGTGAACTGAGCGCCGAAGTCTCGCGCGTGCAGCAAGGGTTGCAGGCGCTGGGCATTGGCGCAGGCGACCGGGTGTGCGGCTATATGCCGAACATGCCGGAAACCATCATTTACATGCTGGCCACCACCGCGCTGGGGGCAATCTGGTCGTCGGCCTCGCCGGACTTTGGCGTGCAGGGGGTGCTCGACCGCTTTGGCCAGATCGAACCGCGCCTGATGGTGACGGTTGATGGCTATTACTATAACGGCAAGACCCACGACATCCGCGACAAGGTGCGCGAGATTGCCGCCCGGATGCCAACGCTGGAGCAGGTGGTGGTGGTGCCCTACATCGGAGTGGCCGACCAGCCCGACGCCCTGAACGGCATTGCCCACGGCGTCAACCATGCCGCCTTCACCGCCGCCCATAGCGCAGGCGACATTCACTATGCCGATCTGCCGTTTGATCACCCGCTGTTCATCATGTTTTCCTCTGGCACCACCGGGGTGCCGAAGTGCATCGTCCACGGCCACGGCGGCACCCTGATCCAGCAGGTCAAGGAACATGTCCTGCACAGCGATTGCCAGCCAGGCGACCGGGTGTTTTTCTTCACCACCTGCGGCTGGATGATGTGGAACTGGCTGGTGGCGGGCCTCGCCGCCGGGGAAACCCTGATGCTGTACGACGGCTCGCCGTTCTATCCGTCGGGGTCGGTGCTGTTTGACTATGCCGACGAAGAACGCATCACCTTCCTTGGCACCTCGGCCAAGTGGATCGACGCGATCAAAAAGGCCGGACTCGAGCCGAAGAAAACCCACCTGCTGACCAGCGTGCGGGCGATGGCCTCCACCGGCTCGCCGCTGGTGCCGGAAAGCTTTGATTACGTCTATCAGGCGATCAAGGCCGACATGCAACTGGCCTCGATTTCCGGCGGCACCGACATTATTTCCTGCTTCATGCTGGGCAGCCCGATCAGCCCGGTCTATCGCGGCGAAATCCAGAAGCGCGGCCTCGGGATGGCGGTTGACGCCTTTGACGATCAGGGCCAGCCGGTGCGCGGCGACAAGGGCGAACTGGTGTGCACCAAAGCCTTTCCGTCAATGCCGATCGGATTCTGGAAGGATGACGGCGACAAGAAGTTCTTCGAGGCCTACTTCGCCCGCTTCCCCAACATCTGGACCCACGGCGATCTGGTGGAAATCACCGAGCATCAGGGCGTGGTGGTCTATGGCCGCTCGGATGCCACCCTCAACCCCGGCGGCGTCCGCATCGGGACAGCGGAAATCTATCGACAGGTGGAAAAGCTGGAGCAGGTGGTCGAGGCGCTGGTGGTCGGGCAGGACTGGGATGCCGATACCCGGGTGGTGCTGTTCGTCCGCCTGAAAGATGGTATCACACTCGATGCCGCCCTGTGCGATGCGATCAAAAAGACCATTCGCGACAACACCACCCCGCGCCACGTCCCGGCCAAAATCATCGCGGTCGGCGACATCCCCCGCACCAAGTCGGGCAAGATTGTTGAACTGGCGGTGCGCGAAGTGGTGCATAATCGTCCGGTCAAGAACATCGAAGCCCTCGCCAACCCCGAGGCGCTGGAGCTGTTCCGCGACCGTCCCGAACTGATGACCTGACAGACCAGAGCAGCGTGCGTTAAACCGGACGCCAGAGTACACGACAGTAAGGAAACAAGAGCGGGCTACCGCCCGAGCCCGTTTGGGGCCTGAGGCCCCAAGCCCCCATTTTTTCTTTTATGATCAAAGGAATGGGGTCCGGGGCCTAAAGGCCCCGGCGAGGTTTGGAGCAGCGCTCCATGATCTTTTTGTTTTGTGTCGCGTACTATGACCGGACGCAGGCACACTACTCCAACCTTTTGTTTTGTCGCATTGTTTTTGCGAAAACCGGTTCCCACTTTTCGCACAATGCTCTAAAAAACGGCCAAAGCCCGCACCTGGGGCTCTGGCCCGGAATCGCGGAGTTTACACCATGACCTTCACCACCCTGCTGTCACTGGCGGTTGCCATGGCCCTGTTCGGAGCCTCGCCGGGGCCGGGCATCTTCGCCGTGGTCAGCCGCGCCCTGTCAACCGGCTTTGGCAGCGCCATGCTGCTGACCGTCGGTCTGGTGGCCGGTGACTTGCTATGGCTGACGCTGGCCGCCTCCGGGCTGGGGATGGTGGCCGAGATGATGGGCGACTTCTTTATCGTGCTGAAAATCGGCGGTGGCCTGTATCTGGCATGGATGGGGGTGAAGGCCTGGCGTGCCCCGGCAGTTGGCATGTCCGATGACGAGGTCAGCGCCCTGCAACGGCCCAGCGCCCTCGGGACGCTGGCCAGCGGGCTGGCGGTCACCCTCAGCAACCCGAAAGCGATCCTGTTTTACATGGCGATCCTGCCGACCCTGCTTGACCTCGACACCATCACCCCCACCGGGCTGGTGCTGGCCGGGGCGGTGGTGGCGGTGGTGCTGACACTGGTCTGTGCCGCCTATGCCTTTCTGGCCAGCCGGGCGCGGCGGGTGTTGCAGTCGCCGCAGGCCATGCGACGGCTGAATCGGGCCTCGGGGGCGTTGCTGGTCGGGGTTGGTGCGTGGGTGGCCAGCCGGTAGGGATGATGCCCCCAGACACGACAAACATCAGCGGCCATCCCGGGCGACTCGGGATGGCCGCTTTTTCATGTCCTGATGGCCGTGTTCATGACCTTTGAGCCACATCTTCAGGCGCACGGATGACAGGCTGCACGAAACCCGATAACACTACCTATAAGGGATATTATCAGAGACATATCCTTTTTATATATCCTCTCTCGTCCTGATCCTGCGTGAGGGGCCGCTGGAGATGCCCTGTCGTCCTCGATGACGTTTGTCTGGATATGCCCGGACGAACAGGGTTGGCTATGGCGGAACACGACATGCTGATGAAATAAAACAAAGCCACAAAAACAAAACTTGAAATAACGACCATATAAAAAATAAACTTATGGCGTGCATAAGGGGCAGAAACAAAACAATGCCCTGCATCACCCGCGACAGATGACCTGAAACACAACATCAGCTCCCCTGAAATCATTCCATTCAACGCCGTCTGCGTGACATGCGGCCCATTGCATCTTTCTGGACCAAAGATGCAAGCACCCTTGTCTTGTCGATTGCCGTGGATGACAGGCACGCGGTTCACCCTCGTCTTTCCGCTTTTGGAGGCATCATGACTGTTTCTTCCGTTGGGCTGTTCCCTCTGGCCCTGACCATCGGCACCGGTGCCGATGGGGCGCAAACCCTGGCCCTGACTCTGGCTGTTGCCACACCGACCAGCACCGTTACCGGGATGGCCCATCTGACCCAGGCCATTTCGCCGCCGCTGAATGAAACCGTGGCGGTGGCGGGCAGCTATACCCAGCTGACAATCATTCCCGTTTCGGCCAGCCATCTGCTGATGACCCTGCACAGCGTCGCTGGCATGCCGCTGACCGTGCGGATTCTGTTCTCGCTGGACTGGACGCCGATCAGCGCCTCGTACCAGTACGAGATCGACGGGGTGTGGCATTCCGTTGACAACGCCCCGGTCCACCTGACCCTGCCGCTGGAACCCGGTCCGGTCATCCCGCCGGCCCTGCGCACCGGCCCGGTGGTCCTGTACGGCGGCGCCATGCAGCAGGCCCAGAGCAGCGGCGATCTGGCGGCCATGAAGGTTCTGGCCAGCGAAGCCGAAACCCAGCTGGCAAAGAAAGACGACCTGAGCACCGCCCTGCAGGCGGCCAAGGCCGTGCTCGGTCCGCAGGGCTGAGCAGACAGCCAACCATCATGGTGCTCCGGCACCCTTTTCGCCCAGACATTGACAAAAGGACTACACAGCATGGTCGGCTTGTTTCTTCTCGATTTGACCGTCGCTCCGCAGGAACTCGGAGCCTATGTCGTCAACCTGCACCTGACGGTCAACGTGGTTTCCAAACACCTTTCCGGTGTTGCCATCATCAGCCAGCCCGGCATCTGGGGCAGTCCCACCGAGACCATCCCGGTGTGGGGCAGCTATGGCACGGTCACCGTTGGCGGCAAGCAGGTGAACACCCTGCATCTGGTCGGCAGCCCGGCTGGCCCGGACAGCACTCTGGCGCCGACGTTCTATCTGGTCGCAGTCCTTGACGGCTGGACCAGCGGCACCGCCAGCTTCCGCTATGACAGCGCCAGCTATGTCGACTGCAAGGTCTTCCAGAGCAGTGCCCCGGTCGAACAGGCTGCAGTCAAGTATCAGCCGATCCACGCGCTGTATGCTGTCGCCTTGCAGGATGCCCAGGTCAGCGGTGACACTGCCCGCCTCAGCGCCACCATCAGCGCCGCCGAAGAGCAGCTGAAGGCGTTCGAGGCCGTCGAAGCGGCCCTGCCCGCCCTGAAGGCCGAAATTGCCCGGCTGGAAGCGAAGTAAAAGCCTGTGACATGGCAAGGGCGGCCTGCCTGCCCTTGCCATCTTTTTCCCCTCTGCGCCCCACAACGAGGTTTCCCGATGCAGGATCAGCCCTCCACCGTTCCGGCACGCTATCTGCGCGAGACGGACTTTCGCTCTTATGTGCCTGTGCATGTGGTGTGGGAGATCACCCTTGCCTGCGACCAGAAATGCCTGCACTGCGGCTCGCGGGCCGGACACCGGCGACAGGATGAGCTTGGCACCGACGAATGTCTGGAAGTGATCCGCACGCTGGCGGGCATGGGAACCCGCGAAGTCACCCTGATCGGGGGCGAAGCCTATATGCGCAAGGACTGGACCACCCTGATCCGGACGATCACCGACCACGGCATGATCTGTTCGATCCAGAGCGGTGGCCGCACCCTGACCCGCGAGCGCCTGCAAGCGGCCATTGACGCCGGGTTGCGCGGCATCGGGGTGTCGCTGGACGGTCTGGCTCCGCTGCATGACCGGCTGCGCAATGTCCCCGGCTCGTTTGAACTGGGCAGCGCGGCATTGGCGCGGGCGAAAGAGGCCGGGCTGAAAATCAGCGTCAACACCCAGATCGGGGCAGAAACGCTGGCCGACCTGCCTGCCCTGATGGATCACGTTCTGGCGCTGGGGGCCAGCCACTGGCAGATCCAGTTGACGGTGGCGATGGGCAACGCGGTCGATAACCCCGAGCTGTTGTTGCAACCGTGGCAACTGGCCGAGGTGATGCCGGTGCTGGCCGACCTGTACCGCAAAGGTCTGGACCGTAGGCTGTTGATGACGGTAGGGAATAATATTGGCTACTTTGGTCCCTACGAAGCCCTGTGGCGCGGCTTTGGCGATGAGCGGATTCACTGGGCGGGCTGCGGGGCGGGCCGCACGGTGATGGCTCTGGAAGCCGATGGCACAGTCAAGGGCTGTCCGTCGCTGGCAACGCAAGGGTTCTCCGGCGGCTCGGTGCGTGACCGTGCCTTGCCCGAGCTGTGGCAGACCAGCCCGGAAATCCATTTTGGCCGCCTGCGCTCGGTCGCAGACCTGTGGGGCTTCTGCCGCACCTGCTATTACAACGACACCTGCCGGGCGGGCTGCACCTGGACCGCCCATTCACTGTTTGGCAAGCCGGGCAACAACCCCTATTGCCATCACCGGGTGCTGACCCTGCAACAGCAGGGCCTGCGCGAGCGGATCGTCAAGGTCAAGGACGCCCCGCCGGAGTCCTTTGCCATCGGGCAATTCGACCTGCTGCTGGAACGGATCGACGATGGCACGGTGATCCACTCGGTGATCACCAGCGGCGAAGACCTGTCGCTGCACCTGCACGGACCTCACAGCGCCGCCGATGGTCCCGGCCAGACACCACAGCAGTTATCGCTGTGTCGCCATTGTTCACACTACATCCACCCCGATGAGGTCGCCTGCCCGTTCTGTGGCGGCGACGTGGCCAGCGGCGAAGCCCGCCACCGCCAGCAACAGGCCCACCGCCAACAGGTGATCTCCGCCCTGCAAGCCGCGATGCGGCAGGCAGGATATCAAGGGGATTTCTCCTGAAGCCCCACACTTTGGTTATGGGAGGTCGGCAGGTCATTCCGCCAAAGAATGATCTGTTGAGCAACTGTCGTTTGTGAGACAAGAAAAAAAACGGCACCTTGGGGGCGACCCAAAGTCCCCTCAAATGCCGCATGACTCCGTCTTTCGACAGAATACAGGAACTCCCCTCCCATGACCGCTGCCCTCCCCCTCAGCCTTGCTGCCGAAGCCTCGTCGCTGCTGTCCTCTCTGGGCGTTGCTCCCGAACGCCTGAGCGGCGGGACGCTGGCGGCGCGCAGCCCGATCACCGGTGAAACCCTCGCCCTGCTGCCGGAACACACTGCTGAACAGGCCACCTCCCTGATCGCTGACGCCCACACCGCCTTCCGCGCCTGGCGCTCGGTTCCGGCCCCGCAGCGTGGCGAACTGATCCGCCTGTTTGGCGAAGACCTGCGGGCGGCCAAGGCCGATCTGGGTCGTCTGGTGTCGATCGAAGCCGGGAAGATCCTGTCCGAAGGCCTCGGCGAAGTGCAGGAAATGATCGACATCTGCGATTTCGCCGTCGGTCTGTCCCGCCAGTTGTACGGCCTGACCATCGCCACCGAACGCGGCGAGCACCGGATGATGGAAACCTGGCACCCGCTGGGGGTGACCGGCATCATTTCCGCCTTCAACTTCCCGGTGGCGGTGTGGGCGTGGAACGCCGCGCTGGCGCTGGTGTGCGGCAACAGCATCGTCTGGAAGCCGTCGGAAAAGACCCCGCTGACCGCGCTGGCCACCGAAGCCCTGTTCCAGCGCTCGCTGGACCGCTTCATCGCGGCCGGTGGCAAGGCTCCGGCCAACCTGTCGGCGGTGCTGATCGGTGGGCGTGCGCTGGGCGAAGCACTGGTGGACAACCCGCTGGTTCCGCTGGTGTCGGCCACCGGCTCGACCGTCATGGGCCGCGCCGTCGGTCCGCGCGTGGCGCAGCGTTTTGGCCGTTCGATCCTCGAACTGGGTGGCAACAACGCTGCCATCATCTGCCCGACCGCCGACCTGGACCTGACCCTGCGGGGCGTGGCCTTTGCCGCCATGGGCACCGCCGGTCAGCGTTGCACCACCCTGCGCCGCCTGTTCGTCCATGACAGCGTCTATGACACGCTGGTGCCGCGCCTGATCAAGGCCTATGGCTCGGTCAGCATCGGCAGCCCGCTGCAGCCGTCCACCCTGATCGGTCCGCTGATTGATCAGGCCGCCTTTGACGCCATGCAGTCGTCGCTGGCCGCTGCCAAGGCCGCCGGTGGGGTGATCCACGGTGGCGACCGGACCGAAGTGGCCGAGGCCCCCAACGGCTATTACGTCCGTCCGGCGCTGGTGGAAATGCCCGCCCAGACCGGCCCGGTCGAGCACGAAACCTTTGCCCCGATCCTGTACGTGATGAAGTACAGCGACTTTGAACAGGTGCTGGAGCTGCACAACGCCGTGCCGCAGGGCCTGTCGTCGTCGATCTTCACCAACGACCTGCGCGAAGCCGAACTGTTCCTGTCGGCCCGTGGCTCGGATTGCGGCATTGCCAACGTCAACATCGGCCCGTCGGGTGCCGAAATCGGCGGCGCCTTTGGCGGTGAAAAGGAAACCGGCGGTGGCCGTGAGTCCGGCTCGGACTCGTGGAAGGCCTACATGCGCCGCGCGACCAACACCATCAACTATGGCCGCAGCCTGCCGCTGGCACAGGGCGTGAAGTTCGATATCGAGTAACATCGCCTGATCCGCATCCCCTTCCCAACGGCGCGGCTGGCGTGGGGATGCTTGGCGAAAGGGGGACGATACCGCTACACTCCGGCGGTCGCGTCTCCCTTTCGTTTTTCTGCGAGTACAGCAATGGTTTTTTCTGTGGTGCGCCGCGTTGCCATTCCCTGCCTGCTGGCCGGGCTTGTGGCCGTTACATCCACCGCATCAGCCCAGCAAATCCAGTGGGGCGGTGACGCCACCACCTCGGGCCTGCAGGAACTGGCCCGCTTTGCCGCCAGCCAGTACCAGCGCATCGAGTCCGGTTCGCGGGCGGCACTGGCCAACGAACGCGGCTATGGCACCTGCGACATGCGCGCCGAAGCCCTGCAACTGGCCCTGCCCGATGCCGCCCGTCTGGCCGACCTCAACCGCGATCTGTACTTTCATTCCTTTGATGGTCAGATGTGGCAAAAGGGGGTGACCATCGACAGCGCCGAGATTCAGCCCGGCCTGCGCATCACCGTCTACCGTGATCCGGCCTCGGATGGTTATGCCGAGCTGTATCCGCCGCTGAACGGCCATGCGGCGGTGCTGATCTTTCGCGGCACCCAGATCACCTCAGCCAATGACATCATGGCCAACATCGCCCAGTTCACCGGCTCGATCCCGCCGAAATACATCTGGGCGGCGTCGCTGGCAGCACAGGCGGCCCGCGAGCTGAACGGCGCACCGCTGATCCTGTCCGGCCATTCGCTCGGCGGCGGTCTGGCGATGTATGCCGGGCTGAAAAACCGCCTGCCCACCGTCACCTTCAACCCCGCCGGTTTGTCACGCGCCGCCTTTAACGGCCTGTCGGACAGCGACATCATTCAGGCGGGCGAGCGCACCACCACCTACATTTCCCGCAGCGGATCGAATGTTGACCCGGTGGCGGCGCTGTCGCTGGCCGGGGACAGCATCATTCTCGGCCAACGCTATGTGATCGACCTCGGCAGCCTCGCCAGCCCGTTGCAGATCCACGATGTCGGGGTGCTGGCCAACCAGCTGCAAAAGATGGAAAAAAGCGCCGCCTCACTCCCGCCGGACCAGTTGTGCGAGCTTGATCTCGGGGCCCGCCCGGTGCAGTAAGTCTGCAAAAAAGAGGGATCCCCCCAGACGACAAAGGGGGTTTCCCCCGTGCCGAAAGGGGTTCATACTTCAACAAAGACAAACAGTTAGGGAACTCCAGCAATGACCGGCGTCAAAACCCTCCTGGCGGTCGTCCCCGATGTCGAAGGCGGTCTGCCGACCCTGGAAACCGCCTGCATCATTGGCCGCGATCTGGCCTGTCATGTGCGCGTTCTGCACGTTCGTCCCGACCCGTCCAGCGCCCTGCCGCTGATGGGCGAAGCGATGTCCGGCGCAATGATCGACCAGATGATGGCCACATGTGAAAAGGAAGGCACCGCCCGGGCGGTGCGCGTGCGCGGCATCTTTGACCAGTTGATCGCCCGCTATGACATTCCGCAGACCGACGAACCGCCGGGCCCGAGCGAAATGTCTGCCGCCTATATCGAACTGATCGGGCAGGAAGACGAAGCCGCTGTCTCCTATGGCCGGATGGCCGACGTGGTGGTGATTGGCCGCCCGCAGGATGGCGACGACGAACCGGCCCTGCAGGCAACCCTGAACGCGGTGCTGATGGAAACCGGCCGTCCGGTGATCGTTGCCCCCCGCCAACAGGTGACCAGCGTGCTGTCCGCCGCTGTCATCGCCTGGAACGGCAGCATCGAGGCGGTGCGCGCCGTTGCCGGTGCCATCCCGTTGCTGCTGAAGTCGTCGCGGGTGGTGATCGCCGTCGCCGGATCGGCGGAAAACCTGCAGGTGTCAGCCAGCGAGCTGCAAAGCTACCTCGCCTGGCATGGTATTGATGCCGAGCTGCGCACCCTGACCGTCAGCGGGGCGAGCGATGTCGGGCCGTCGCTGCTGCGCACCTGTGATGATGTCCAGGCGTCGCTGCTGGTGATGGGGGCCTACACCCATTCCCGCCTGCGCCAGTTGATCATCGGCGGCGTCACCCGCCATGTGCTGGACAACGCCCATCTGCCGGTGCTGCTGGCGCATTAAGCCCGTACCTGTCAATCGCCTGCACACCCCGCCGCTGTCCACCGACAGAGGCGGGGTTTGTGTTTGCACAACAGTCCGGCCTGTGGTCTTCTGCACTCGTATAAAGTGTTCTGAAAACGCGGGCCATTCATGAAACTCCTGCTCTGCATCCCCCATCAGCAGATCCAGTTCGCGGGCGTCAATGCGCGGGCGCAAATCAGCCTGCCGCTCGGTATTTTGTCGATGGCCGCCTATCTGCGGGAGCAGAACTGGCCGGGCGAGATCGACATTTACGACGCCCGCCTGAGTGCGACCATCCACGAGCAGCACACCCCCGATGGCCCGATCACCGTGTTCGGCGATGACGAACAGACGATGGCCGAGCGCATTCGCGCCGCCCAGCCGGATGTGGTCGGCATTTCCAACATGTTTTCCGCCCAGTTCAGTCGCTCGGAACGACTGGCCGAAATCGTCCGCGAGGTCTGTCCGCAGGCGATCACCGTGGTCGGCGGGCCGCATGTGTCGGTGTTCCCGGAACAGACACTGGCCCATCCGGCCTTTGATTACGTGGTGGTCGGCGAAGGCGAGGAACGTCTGTACGCCCTGCTGCAAAGCATCGAACAGGGGGAAGTGCCGGAAATCCCCGGTGTGCTGGGCCGCCCGGAAGACACCCGCCTGCTGCGCCAGCACGCCAAAGTCAAAGTGGACTTCATCAAGTCGGTCGATGACCTGCCGTTGCCCGCCTATGACATGGTGGACGTGGACCGCTATTTCGCCTTGCAGGCCGCAGGCTTTTCTCCGCGCACCCGCGAATGGGGCAAGCGGGCGGTGACGGTGATCACCAGCCGGGGCTGTCCGCACCGCTGCACCTTCTGTTCGATCCACGCCACCATGGGCTATCGCTGGCGCGCCCATTCGCCGGACTATGTGCGCCGTCATCTCGACCTGCTGCGCACCACCTATCGCGTCGATTACCTGCACTTTGAAGACGACAACCTGACCCACGACCCGGCGCGCTTTGACGAATTGCTCGACATGCTGCTGGAACAGTCGCCCCGCCTGCCGTGGGACACCCCCAACGGCGTGCGCGGCGACACCTGGACGCTGGAGCGGGTCCGCCGGGCAAAAGAGTCCGGCTGTCAGTATCTGGCGGTCGCCATCGAGTCCGCCGTTCAGCGGGTGCTGGACCATGTGGTGCGCAAGCGGCTGGACCTGTCGCAGGTTGACACCCTGATGGACTACGCCGACACCGTCGGCCTGCGCCTGATGGCCTTTTACGTCGTCGGCCTGCCGGGCGAGACGCTGAAAGAGATCGAGACCACCTTTGAGTTCGCCATCAGCCGCTATCGCCGCTTTGGCGTCTGGCCGGGAATGAACCTCGCCACCGCCCTGCCCGGCACCGAACTGCACGACATCACCGTGCGCGAGCAGTTGCGCGACCCGTCGCTGCCCTATGCCGCCAACCAGATCACCACCGACGAGTTCAGCCCGCAGGACATCGCCGTGCGCTATCGCCAGTTCCAGCGGCAAAAGCTGAAAGTGTTCGTCTGGCGCAGCCTGACCCACTGGCGGGATTTCCGCGAGAACCTGAAGCTGGTGTGGTATTACCGTGGCGTGGCGATGCGTGAACTGAAGAAAGCCCTTGCCCGGGGGTGATCCTTCCCAGCAGGGTTGCCCTCCGCCCCTCGGACCCTTACCATAAGGCGACAGACAGCAGACTGTTGCCGCAAGGCCCCGGTTACAGGTGAGATCACCTGCAAGGGGTTTGCGCTCGTTCAGAAGGAAGACAGAACCCCATGGCCGGGTCTTCGATTTCAGGCGTTGGCTCTTCGCGCACCAGCCCCACATCGGTTTCCGGTGTCAGCGGCCAGACCAACCGCCCAACCTCGCAGGCGGTGGAACCAGTGCGGGAAAAAACCGGCGTCGGCCCGCGCGATCCCAACGAACGCAATTACGTGCGCTGGGAAGGCCGGGCCTTTGACCTTGATGCGCCGCGCGGGACCTATCTCAACATTCTAGTGTAAGCTCAGCCAGCCGCCGCCTTCACCCGCCGCCGCCAGGCGTGCATCAACGGCTCAGTGTAGCCATTCGGCTGGGCGCGGCCCTCGAAAATCAGGGCGCGGGCGGTCGCCACCGCCGCGTTGTCGGCAAAGGTGGGCAGCATCGGGCGATAGGCCGGGTCGTCGCTGTTCTGCTGGTCAACCACTCCGGCCATCCGCTGCAACACCTGCTCCACCTGTTCCGCCGAACAGACCCCATGATACAGCCAGTTGGCGACATGCTGGCTGGAAATGCGCAGGGTGGCACGGTCTTCCATCATGCCGATGCCGTTGATGTCCGGCACCTTGGAACAGCCGATACCCTGATCAATCCAGCGCACCACATAGCCAAGGATGCCTTGCAGATTGTTTTCCAGCTCGCGCTCGATCTGTTCCGGCGTCCAGTCCGGAGAGTCGGCCAGCGGCGGGGTCAGGATGTCGTCCAGCGACGCACAGGGCCGCTGGCGCAGCGCCACCTGCCGGGCGGGCACATCGACCTGATGGTAATGGGTGGCGTGCAGCACGGCGGCGGTCGGTGACGGCACCCAGGCGGTGGAGGCCCCGGCCTGCGGATGGCCGATCTTGGCCGCCAGCATGTCGGCCATCCGGTCAGGCATCGCCCACATCCCTTTGCCGATCTGCGCCCGTCCGGCCAGACCACAGCGCAGCCCCAGATCAACGTTCTGGTCTTCGTAGGCGGCAATCCAGCGGGTGCCCTTGATCTCGGCCTTCGGCAGCATCGGCCCGGCTTCCATCGAGGTGTGCATTTCGTCGCCGGTGCGGTCGAGGAAGCCGGTGTTGATGAACACCACCCGATCAGCGGCAGCGGCAATACAGGCGGCCAGAGTGACGGTGGTCCGCCGTTCCTCGTCCATGATCCCCATCTTCAGGGTATGGGCAGGCAAACCGAGCACCGTTTCAATGCGGCTGAACAGGGTATCGGCAAAGGCCACCTCCGCCGGGCCGTGCATCTTCGGCTTGACGATGTACACCGAACCGGTGCGACTGTTGCGCCCGGCCGACGGGCCGCGCAGGTCGGCCAGCGCGATGGCTGCCGACACAAAGCCATCCAGCATCCCCTCGTAAATCGGGCTGCCATCGGGCAACAGCACCGCGTCACTGGTCATCAGGTGGCCAACGTTGCGCACCAGCATCAGCGACCGCCCCGGCAGGGTCAGCACACCACCGCCCACCGCCTGATACTGGCGATCGGGGTTCAGGCCGCGTTCGACGGTATGCCCGCCCTTGTCAAAGCGGGCGGTCAGGTTCCCCTGCATCAAGCCCAGCCAGTTGGCGTAACAGGCTACCTTGTCTTCGGCATCGACCGCCGCCACCGAGTCTTCAAAGTCAACGATGGTGGTCAGCGCCGCTTCCAGCAGCAGGTCATTGACCCCGGCGGGGTCGGAGGCTCCAATCAGACCGGCGTGGTCGATGTGCAGTTCCACATGAAGGCCATGATGACAGAACAGCAGGCAGCCCGGTGCCCCGGCCTCGCCCTGCCAGCCACGCAGCAGGGCCGGGGTTGCCAGCCCGACCACCCGGCCATCGTTCAGGGTCGCCTGCAATGCGCCATCGGCCACCACATAGGCCACCACCGCACTGTGCGAGGCATCGGCGAGCGGCGCAATCCGGTCGAGGAACTGCCGCCCCCACGCAATCACCTGCGCCCCGCGCTGCGGGTTATAACCGCGCCCGCGCTCTGCGCCATCGCGTTCAGGGATGGCATCGGTGCCATAGAGCGCATCATACAGGCTGCCCCAGCGGGCATTGGCGGCATTCAGGGCATAGCGGGCATTGCTGACCGGCACCACCAGTTGCGGCCCGCACAGGGTACTGATTTCAGCATCAACGGCAGCGGTGCGGATGGCCTCCTGCGGCCCGTCCGGCAACAGATAGCCAATCTGGCGCAGAAAGGCCTGATAGGCCACCGCGTCCCACGGCTGACCGCGCCGCTGGCGGTGCCAGTCATCCAGTTCGGCCTGCAAACGGTCGCGTTCGGCCAGCAGGGCGCGGTTGAGCGGGGTCAATTCGACCGCCACCTGTTCCAGTCCTCGCCAGAAGGCCGCGGCCTCCAGCCCGACCGCCGGGAACACCTGCGTTTCCAGAAAGGCGGCCAGCACCTCGGCCACCTGCAACCCACCCATCGAACGATAGCTCATGCTGTCCTTTTTCCTCACCCGATCCCGCCGAGAAACTGGCGGAGTTCTTCTGTTTGCGGTGCCGAGAACACCTGCTCCGGCGGACCGCTTTCATGGATGCGGCCCTGATGCATGAACACCAACTGGTCACAAACCTCGCGGGCGAACCGCATTTCGTGCGTCACCATGATCAGGGTCATGCCGTCTTCTGCCAGCTTGCGTACCACGGCCAGCACCTCGGCGACCAGTTCCGGGTCAAGGGCCGAGGTGACTTCATCGCACAACAGCACCCGAGGCCGCATCGCCAGCGAACGGGCAATCGCCACCCGCTGTTGCTGACCACCGGAAAGCTGGTCCGGATAGTGGTCGAGGCGGTCGCCGAGGCCGACCTTTTCCAGCATCTCGACGGCCAGCGCCCGCAACTCGGCCTGCGAGGCCTTTTTGACCACCTTCGGGGCCAGCATGACGTTTTCCGCCGCCGTCAGGTGCGGGAACAGGTTGAACTGCTGGAACACCATCCCGACCTTCAGCCGCAGGGCGCGCAGATCGGTGTCACGGGCATCAATCTTTTCGCCATCGACCGAGATCACCCCGTCGTCGATGTGCTCAAGGCCGTTGATGGTGCGCAGCAGGGTGCTTTTCCCCGAGCCGCTGCGCCCGATCAGCGCCACCACCTGGCCTTCGTGAACCGACAGGTCGATGCCGCGCAGCACCGGGTTGGTGCCGAAACTCTTGTGAATGCCGATAAGGTCAACGAGCGGCATGGAACTTCCTTTCCAGGCTTTTGGCGCACAGCGACAGCGGGAAACACAGCAGGAAATAGAACAGCGCCACCAGCCCATAGACGAGGAACGGCTGGAAGGTGGCGTTGGTGATCATCGTCCCGGCCTTGGTCAGTTCGACAAAACCGATGATCGAGGTGACGGCGGTTCCCTTGACCACCTGCACCGAAAAGCCGATCGTCGGTGCCACCGCCAGCCGCAGGGCCTGCGGCAGGATCACCCAGCGCATTTGCTCAAGGTAGGTCAGCGCCAGACTGCTGGAGGCTTCCCACTGACCACGCGGCACCGCTTCGACGCAGCCGCGCCAGATTTCAGCCAGAAAGGCACTGGTGAACAGGGTCAGCGCCAGCCCGGCGGCCAGCCAGGCCGGGACATCCAGCCCCACCAGCGACAGGCCAAAGAAGGTCAGGAACAACTGCATCAACAGTGGCGTACCCTGAAAGACCTCGATGTAGCCCCGGGTCAGACGGCGCAGCCACCGCCGCGACGACAGGCGGGCCAGCAGCACCAGCAAGCCCACCGCTCCGCCACCAATAAAAGCGACCACCGACAGCAGGGCGGTCCAGCGCAGGGCCAGCAGCAGGTTCCACACGATGTCGGAAAATGCGAACTCAACCATGGCGACGCCTTTCAAACAAAGCCTGCCCCAGACGGCTCAACAGCCAGCGCAACAGGATTGACAACGCCAGATACAGCGCCGTCACCACGAAATAGACTTCAAAGGCGCGGAAGTTGCGCGACTGGATGAAGTTGGCGGCAAAGGTCAGTTCTTCGGCGGCAATCTGCGAACAGACCGACGAACCCAGCATCACGATCACCACCTGACTGGACAGCGCCGGCCAGATTTTTTTCAGCGCCGGGATCAGCACCACATGGCGGAAAATCTGCAACGGCGTCATCGCCAGGCTCATCGCCGCCTCGATCTGGCCGCGCGGGATGGATTGCACCCCGGCGCGGATGATCTCGGTCGAATAGGCCCCCAGATTGACCACCATTGCCAGTGCGGCGGCCTGAAACTCGCCCAGCTTGATCCCCAGCGCGGGCAGGCCGAAAAACAGAAAGAACAACTGCACCAGAAACGGCGTATTGCGGATGACTTCCACATAGGCCGCCACCACCGGCGCCAGCACCGGCACCGGGCGGGAGCGTGCCCACGCCCCGGCAATGCCGATGGCCACACCGGCCAGCCCGCCAACCACGGTCAGCGAAACCGTCAGCCCGGCACCTTTGGCCAGCAGGTCGCCATAGCCGGACAAACTGCTGAAATCAAACTGATAGGCCATCGACAGGGGTCCTGTACAGAGCAGTGAGCGCAAAAGTGGGAACCGGTTTTGCGCAAAATCACTGCGACAAATCAAAAGATTAGAACGAGGCAGGCAGCGGAGCCCCCAGCCATGTCTTCGAGATGGCATCCAGCGAGCCATCGGCACGGGCGGCGGTGATGATCGCATTGACCTTTTCGGTCAGCGCCGTTTCACCCTTGTTGATGCCGACATAGTTCGGCGAATTCTTGATCAGGAACTTCAGCAGCGGCTTCTTCGGCGGGTTCTTTTCCAGAATGGCGGCAGCAACGACGTTGCCGGTGGCGACCAGTTCGACCTGCCCGGACAGGAAGGCCGAGATGGTGCCGTTGTTGTCTTCATAGCGTTTGACGTCTGCGGTGGCCGGGGCGACCTTGGTCAGCTCGAGGTCTTCGATTGACCCGCGCGTCACCCCGACCACCTTGCCCGCCAGTTGCTCGGGGCCAGAGATCGTCAGGCCCTCGGGGCCGAACACGCCGTTGTAGAACGGGGCGTAGGGCAGCGAGAAGTCGATCACCTTTTCACGGTCGGGGTTCTTGCCCAGGCTGGAAATCACCAGATCGACCTTGCCGGTGGTCAGGTACGGAATGCGGTTGGCGCTGGTCACCGGCACCAGTTCGGTCTTCACGCCCAGCCCTTTGGCGATCAGTTCGGCCATGTCGATGTCATAGCCGCGCGGCTTCATGTCCGGGCCAACGCTGCCGAACGGCGGGAAGTCCTGCGGCACCGCCACCTTCAGCACTCCAGCCTTGGTGATCGCCTCCAGAGCATCCTGCGCATGGGCAACCACCGGCAGGCAGAGCAGCGACAGGGCAACAACAGCAGATTTCAGCGCAGAGTTCAGCATCGTCTTCATCAGGGCTCTCCTGTGGGTGAGATGGGGGCGATCCGTTCCGATCAGACCAGATCTTTAATTCAGCCTCTTTTTAAGGCATGAACACTTTTTGAGCTTATGTCAAGCGACAGATGTTGACATATGACGCATAAAACGCCACTTTCTACGGGAAGGTGCCCATTATCCTACGAATTACCTTGCGAAATCCCCGGTCCGTCCGGTCAGACCAGTTAGGCCACCATGACTCGTCAAACGTCCTCGATCCCCGACTATGCCGCCAAACAGATCCAGACGATGATCCAGTCCGGCGAGTTCCCCCCCGGCTCGGCCCTGCCAGCCCAGCGGGAACTGGCAGAGCGGCTGGGCGTCAGCCGGGCCAGCCTGCGCGAAGCCCTGATTGCACTGGAAACACTGGGCATGGTGCGGGTGCAGGCCGGAAAGGGCGTGTTCGTGCTCGACGGCCCGGAAGACCCGCGCGCCATTCCCGCCGCCGCCCTGCATGGCGGTACCGCCGGAGCGACCTATCAGTTCCGTCTGGCCATCGAGCCGTTCGTTGCCGGGCTGGCCGCCCAGTACGCCAGCGCGCCGCAACTGGCGGCGCTGGCCGAGTCGGTCAACCAGATGCGGCAGGCGTTGACCGCTGGCGATCTGGTCGACGCCGCCCGCACCGATTTCGATTTCCATCAAAGCCTGCTGGTCGCCTCGGGCAATCCGTTGTTCGTCGAAGCCCTGCGTCCGGCTTCGGCCACCTTGCAGGAAAGCCGCATGCTGCCGTTTGCCAACCGCGCCAAGCTGTTCGAGCCGCTGCTGGAACACGAAGCGATCCTCGACCACATCCGCCGCCGGAACCCCTCTGGCGCCCATGATGCCATGCATCGCCACGTGCTGGGCGCCGCCCGCCGGGCGGGCGTCACCTTTTTGCGCCCCTGACCGAAAGGGACTGTTGCCGTGATTGTCTATGACTCCGCCCTGAATGTTGCCTCTGCCGCCATGGGGGCCGTGGCCATGTCTGCCAGTGATGAATTCTTTGGCAGCCGCGACCGCCTGCTGTCGCACATTGACCCGGTGTTCATCCCCGGCAAGTACGACGACAACGGCAAATGGATGGATGGCTGGGAAAGCCGCCGCAAGCGTGGCCCCGGTCACGACTGGTGCATCGTCCGTCTGGCCTGCCCGGCCCGACTGCAGCGAGCCGACATCGACACCAGCCACTTCACCGGCAATTACCCCAAGGCCGCTGGCCTCGAAGTCGCCTGCCTGAGCGGCGATCCCGACGAGGCAACGGTGTGGATGCCGCTGCTGGACCCGGTCGAGCTTGCCGGTAACAGCCACAACATCCACAGCCTGCCCGATTGCGGTGTGGTGACCCATATCCGCCTGAACATCTACCCCGATGGCGGCGTTGCCCGCCTGCGCCTGTTCGGGACTCCCCGGCCGGTGCGCAACGGTGGTGATGGCGTGGTTGATCTGGCCGCCGCCCTCAATGGGGGGCGGGCGCTGGTGTGCAACGATGCCCATTTTGGTGATGCCCGCAACCTGCTGCTGCCCGGCGTCGGTGCCCGCATGGAAGACGGCTGGGAAACCGCCCGCCGCCGCGAACCGGGCAACGACTGGGCGATCATCGCGCTGGGACAGGCCGGGATCATCGAGCGGATCGAGGTCGATACCCACCAGTTCAAGGGCAACTACCCGGACTCCTGTTCGCTGCAAGCGGCCTTTGCCCCCGACCTGCCCGCCGCCGCACTGGTGCCGCAAAGCCTGTTCTGGCAGGAATTGCTGCCGTCACAAAAGCTCTCACCGCACAGCCTGCACAGCTTCAGCGACCAGATTGCCGCCCTCGGCCCAGTCAGCCATGTGCGCTTCAACGTCTTCCCCGATGGCGGGGTCAACCGCCTGCGCCTGTTTGGCCATCCGCTGCCGCAGGTGGTGCCAGAGCAGGAACAGGGACAATGATCCGCCTGACCCCGCAGCCCTTGACCGCTGCCGCCTTCGCCCCCTTTGGCGAGGTGATCGACGAACAGGCGGCTTCGGGCTTTGCGATCAATGGCGGCACCAGCCTGCGCCTGAACGACCTCGCCCGCCTTGATCCCGGCGAGGATGGGCGGGTGCTGTTCAATCTGTTTGTCTGCCGCCAGAGCATCAGCCTGCCGCACCAGCCAGCGGTGATGGAATGCCATCCGCTGGGCAGTCAGGCGTTCCTGCCGCGTCAGTTCGCCCGCTTTCTGGTGCTGGTGGCCCCCCCGACGCCGCAGCCAGACCTGTCACAGCTACACTGTTTCCTTAGCGATGGCCGTCAAGGGGTCAATTATGCCCGTGGCGTCTGGCATCTGCCGCTGAGCAGTCTGGATCTGGAGACCTTTGTGGTGGTCGATCGCGGCGGCAGTGGCAACAATTGCCACGAGGTCAGCGTTGCCGGACAGATCGAGGTTCTGGAGCAGTGAGGGGAAAACCAAAAAATCATGGAGCGCTGCTCCAAACCTCGCTGGGGCCAGTCGGCCCCAGACCCCATTGATTTGATATTCAAAGAAAAAATGGGGGTTCGGGGCCGGAGGCACAAGTGAACGTTCGGGGCCGGAGGCACAAGTGAACGTTCGGGGCCGGAGGCACAAGTGAACGTTCGGGGCCGGAGGCCCCGGGCGGTCCAGGCAGCAGCCTGCACCTTACTTCCCAACTGTCGTGTACTATGGCGTCAGGTTTACCGCACGCTGGTCTGGAACCGTAAGCCCTACTTGCCGGATTTGGCTGCCGTGGCCGGGGCAGATTTGGGAATCCAGATGGTCTGGCGGTCGGTCAGGGTCATCTGGTCGCTTTTGATCCACGGGTTCAGCGCCCGGATCACCTCGACCGACACCCCTTCACGGGCGGCAAAGCTCTTCAGGGTGTCCCCCGGTCGGGCCATGCCGCGCAGCACCGGAAAGTCCACCGCGCCGCCGACTTCGACCGCCGCATAGGTGCTGTCCAGTTGGCGGCGGCTGTTGCCCAGTTCGACCTGCAATTGCTCGATCTGTTTGGCCAGCCCCTGGCCTTCTTCGTCCAGACGCTGGGCATCCCGCTGGGCGGCGATCTGCTGGGCGGTCAGGGTTTCAATCAACGACTGACGGCTGTAGACACCAATCACCGCCCCGGTTGCCACCATTGCCGCCGACGCAATCGCCATGATTGCCACCGTTCGCAGGCCAAACGTCATCACTCTACACCTTGCTTTTGTCAGAATCGCAGCTCGCCCCACGGGTGGGCAGAGTCTGCTCGGGCAAGGCATACAATAGATAAAAAGGATGAACCAGCCTTGAACGCCAGTCGGGGCGAGAATTTAATCTGACAGCCCCTTCCGCCAAACCTCAGCCGGTCGGGCGCACCAGCAGGGTGTTGCCGTCCACGCCGTCGATCACCACCGTTGCCCCGGCAGGCAGGTCGCCGCCGTCAACACAGCGGGCCGACCATTCGCCATCACCCACCAGCACCCGTCCTTGACCATGGTGCAAGGGCGTCACCAGCACCACCGTCAGACCAATCACCGCATCACTGCGGCGGTTAAGACCATTGGCGGCAGCGGCGGCGGCATCCTGCCGTCGCGCCACCAGCGGACGCCCGACCAGCAGAGCCAGCACCGACACCACCGAGAACACGGTGATCTGCAGGCTCAGGCCGCCGGGCAGCAATGCGGCGACTCCGGCGGTCAGCAAAGCCCCGATGGCAAACCACAACAGGAAAAAGCCCGAAACGGCAGCCTCCAGCGCCAGCAGAGCCACGCCCAGCGCCAGCCAGCCCCACGGGCCAAAACCCGTCGACCACAGGCTGTCCCAACTCATGAAGACGGTCCTTGCGTCCACGGGTTAGCTGCAGAAGAGCCGCTCTCAGCCGGGTGGCTCACCGGTACCGACCCAGCAGCGTGGCCCTTGCGTCCTTCCTTCACCGGAGCCCCGCCCAGTGCGTCGCGGGCCAGTTCGGCAATGCCGCCCAGCGCCCCGATCACCCCCGATGCCTCCAGCGGCATCAGCACCAGTTTCTGGTTCGGCGCACTGGCAATTTTCCCCAGCGCATCGACATAACGCTGGGCAACGAAATAGTTGATTGCCGCCACGTCGCCATCGGCAATCGCCTCGGACACCAGCCGGGTGGCGGTGGCTTCGGCGGCAGCTTCGCGTTCGCGCGCCTCGGCATCGCGGAACGCCGCCTCGCGGCGGGCTTCGGCGTTCAGAATCACCGCTGCCTTGCGGCCTTCGGCTTCGAGAATCGCCGACTGCTTTTCACCTTCGGCCCGCAGGATGGAAGCCTGCCGCAGCCCTTCGGCTTCCAGAATGTTGGCGCGCTTGTCACGCTCGGCCTTCATCTGGCGGGCCATCGAGTCGACCAGATCACGCGGCGGGGTGATGTCACGGATTTCAACGCGGGTGACCTTGATCCCCCACGGGCTGGTGGCATGGTCAACCACCCCCAGCAGCTTGGCGCTGATCACGTCGCGCTGGCTGAGCAGCTCGTCGAGGTCCATCGACCCCATCACCGTGCGCAGGTTGGTCATGATCAGGTTCAGGATTGCCAGCGTCAGGTTATCGACCTCGTAGGCCGCCCGCGAGGCATCCAGCACCTGAAAGAACACCACCCCGTCCACCTGCACCATCGCATTGTCGCGGGTGATCACTTCCTGTTCCGGCACATCGAGAACCTGTTCGCGCATGTTGATGCGCGCCCCGACCATGTGGACAAACGGCACAATCAGGTGCAGCCCCGGCTTGAGGGTGCGGGTGTAACGGCCAAAGGTCTCGACGGTGTACTCCATCCCCTGCGGCACGATCTTGGCCCCCATATACACCAGGGCAACCGCCAGACCCAGAACCGCAATGGCAAAAATACTCACGATGTCCATTCGACCACTCCCACGGGGCAATTCTGCTTGCGTTCAGTTTAGCCGTGTTTGTTTTCACGCCATACCCCTATTTCCCCGCGCAGCCATATCCCGTTTGTCCAAGTGGGTTTTCCTTGCCAAGCGACCGGAACAGGAGAACCATGGACAATGACAGACAACCGGAAAAAGGGGTAAGTCATGGGCGGAAACATTGCTACGTCCAGGGCCGTTGCTCTGGTTGGCCCGTACACCACGGGCAAAACCACCTTGCTTGAATCGTTGCTGTTTACGGCGGGTACGCTGCACCGCCGGGGTGCGGTTGCCGACCAGTCTTCACTGGGCGATGGCAGCCCGGAAGCCCGCTCCCGCCTGATGGGAGTCGAGGTCAACATTGCCAGTACCACCTTTCTCGACGAAGCCTGGACCATCCTCGACTGTCCCGGCTCGGTCGAATTCCAGCAGGACACCCGCGACGCGCTGATGGTCGCCGATGTGGCGGTGGTAGTGGTCGATCCCGAACCGGAACGGGCGGTGATGGCCGCACCGCTGCTGAAATTCCTCAACACCCACGCCATCCCGCACATGATTTTCATCAACAAGGTTGATCGGGACGGCACCGGCATTTCCATCCGCGCCTGCCTCGAAGCCTTGCAGCTTTATTCCGACCGGCCGCTGATCCTGCGCGAAGTCCCGATCCGGGACAGCGGCCAGATCACCGGCTATGTCGATCTGGTGTCCGAGCGGGCCTATCACTACAAGGCCGGGCAGGCGTCGGACCTGATCGAGATTCCGGCCACGCTGATCGAACGCGAAAGCGAAGCCCGGCAGGGCCTGCTGGAGCATCTGGCCGACTATGACGACCAGTTGCTGGAAGACCTGCTGAACGATCTGTCCCCGCCGAAGGATGCCGTCTATCAGGACCTGAAACGCGATCTGGCCGCCGACCTGCTGGTGCCGGTGTTCTTTGGCGCGGCGGAAAAGGACGAAGGCGTGCGCCGCCTGTGGAAAGCCCTGCGCCACGAGGCCCCCACCCACGACATCACCGCTGCCCGTCTGGGCATCGCCGACAGCGGCGTCCGGGCCAGCGTGTTCAAAAGCTGGCATGGCCGCCACACCGGCAAGCTGAGCGTCGTGCGCCTGTGGTCCGGCGAGATGAAGGACGGCACCAGCCTGAAGGCCTCGAATGGCGAGAGTGGCAAGGTGTCGGGCCTGTATGCCATTCAGGGGCAGGAGGTCAGCAAGATCACCAGCCTGCCCGCCGGCGGCATCGGCGCTGCCGGACGGCTGGAAGACATTCCCACCGGCACCCTGATCGGCACCCCGGTCGGTTTTGGTGCCAGCAACGCCCCGGACTGGCCGACGCCGCTGCCACCGCTGTTTGCCCTCGCCCTGCGTCCCACCCGGCAGGGCGATGATGTCAAGCTGACCACCGCCCTCGCCCGCCTGTGCGAAGAAGACCCGTCGCTCAGTGTCGAGCACAACGCCGACACCAGCGAACTGCGCCTGTGGGGTCAGGGTGACATTCACCTGCAAGTCTCCCTCGCCCGCCTCGAACGGCTGTTTCATATCGACGTGCAGGCGGAACAGCCGCTGGTCGCCTATAAGGAAACCATCCGCAAGGGCACCGTGGTGCAAGGTCGTTTCAAACGCCAGAGCGGCGGCCACGGCCAGTTTGGCGATGTCCACCTGACCATTGCCCCCCTGCCGCGCGGATCGGGGGTGCGTTTTGAAGACCAGATCACCGGCGGCGTGATTCCCCGCCAGTACATTCCCGCCGTCGAAGCCGGGGTGTACGAGTGGGCGCAGCGCGGGCCGCTGGGCTTTCCGGTGGTTGATTTCGCGGTGGCGCTGACCGATGGCTCGTATCATGTGGTTGACAGCTCGGAAGCGGCCTTCAAGTCCGCCGCCGGGGTGGCTCTGCGCGACGGGGCAGCACAATGCGACCCGGTCCTGCTGGAGCCGATCCTGTGGGTCGAAGCCTGTGTTCCCGCCGATGCCACCAGCAAGGCCCAACGGGCGCTGAGCGGACGGCGCGGGCAGATTCTCGGCTTCCTGCCCCGCGATGGCTGGCATGGCTGGGACTGCGTGCAGGCCCATGTTCCTCAGGCCGAAATGCACGACCTGATCACCGAACTGCGGTCGCTCACCATGGGGGTTGGCACCTTCTCGTGGCGCTTTGACCACCTGCGTGAGGTCACCGGCAAGACCGCCGACAAGGTGGTCGAGCTGCGGGCCAAGGCGCTGGCTCCGGCCTGAGTCGGCGGTGGATAACCTGTTCCGGCCTCCCTGTCCTGTCACGGATCGGGGGGCCGGTTTGTTTTCACGCTCCCACTCACGCAAACGTCACCTGCCCGCCGGGATAAACCTGATAGGCTGCATACACGGACATACCGCCAAATACCAAGGACCGATCATGGCCTCTCCCCTGCATCCCGTCATCCGCCGCCTGCATGTCGTGCCGCTGGTCGCGCTGGTGTTCCTGTACCTGTATGACCGGCTGGTCTGTCCGTTCATGGACCAGACCGCCCCCTTGCGCCTGTTGATCGGGCTGGGCTACGTGGCGGTCTTTCACATTCTGGTGCGCGAAGCCCTGTTGCGCTGGCTGCCGCACTCCCCCACCCGCAGCCTCAGCCGTCATGGGTACCGCATCGCGGTGGCAAGCTGGCTGGGGGCCGGTCTGTTTGGCGTGGCACTGCACCTGCTGCGCTACCCCGATTTCCACATCTCCAGCCCGCTGAAGCTGTTGCTCGGCTATTGGGTGCTGGGGGCGGGGATTCTGGCGCAACTGGAATATTCGCTGATCGAACGCAGCCTGCGGCACAGTGATTGCCTGCTGGAACAGGCGCAGGCAATGCGCGACCGACTGGGGCGGCGCTTGCTGGAAAGCTTTGCCGCCTTTACCGTTGCTCCGGCGCTGGCGCTGATCCTGCTGACCCTACGCTTTGAGCAGGAAGGCTATATCATCCCCGGTGTGGCCGGGGAGCTGGCCTTCATCATCCTGACCTTCACCGGCGGGGCGATCTATGTCGCCTGGCACTATGGCCACCTGCTGCATGCCGATGCCGAAACCATCGTCAACAGTCTGGAGAAAATCACCGTCGGCAGCCTCGATGTGTCCCCGGCGGTGCCGCGCCCGGATGAAATGGGCCGGATTGCTCTGGGCATCCGCGAGATGGCCGCCGGGCTGCGCCAGCGCGAGCAGATGCGCGACCTGTTCGGGCGAATGGTCAGCCCCGACGTGGCCCGCACCCTGCTGGAAGAATGGGAAAACAGCCAGCAGGATCGCGTTCTGCAAGGGCAACAGCGGGATGTTACCGTGCTGATGGCCGATTTGCGCGGCTTTACCCCGCTGTCGGAAACGCTGGCTCCGGCGGAGTTGACCACGCTGCTGAATGACTGGCTCAGCCGGGCGGTGCGGGTGATCGAACAGCACGGCGGGCTGGTGGACAAGTTCATCGGTGATGCGGTGATGGTGGTGTTTGGCCTCTATGACCGCCCAAATGCCGACACGGCGGGATCACCCGCCGAACAGGCCATTCGCTGCGGGCAGGCGTTGCTGGATGAAATGACCCGTTTCAATCAGGACCACCCGATGTTGGCCGCGCCGCTGGCGCTGGGGGTTGGCATCCACAGCGGCCCGGTGGTCGCCGGAACCATCGGCAGCGCCCAGCGGATGGAATTCACCGTCATCGGGTCCACCGTCAACACCGCCGCCCGACTGGAGTCCGCCGCCCGCACCCCGCTGCCAGCCCTGCTGTGCAGCGCCGAAACGGTCGCTGCTGCCGGTACCGGGATTGCCTGCCGCGAGGTCGGCACCATCGCCCTGAAGGGGATCAGCACCCCGTTACCGGTCTTTACTGCTTAAAGCACCCGATCAATGCGCATCCCCGCCACCACCGCCCGGATTGACCTTGCGCATCAGCGGCATAAACAGGAAGCCGAGCAAAAAGACGCTGGCCATCATCACCAGCACGTCGGAAAAGGCCAGTACCGTCGCCTGCTGATAGACCATCGCCCCCAGCTTTGACAGTGCCGCCTTTTCGGCCAGCGGGCCCATCGCCGGAGTCAGCGCCGCTGTCAGGCCCTGAATCTCGTTCAGCACCCCCAGCCGGGCCAGCGTCACCGATTCCTTCAGGTACAGCAGGTGACGGTTCAGCTCGTCGGACAGCTGGGTATTGATCACCGCCAGACCGATGGCTCCGCCCAGATTGCGCATCAGGTTGTACAGCCCTGATCCGCCTTTCAGCATTTCCGGCGGCAGGGTTCCCAGCGCCAGCGCATTGACCGGGATGAACAGGAACATCAGCGAAATGCCGCGAATGGCCTGAGGCAGGAAAAAGTCCCACCAGCCCCAGTCGGCGGTCAGCGACGAGTTCAGGTACAGCCCCAGAGCAAAGCAGACCAGCCCGACCGCCAGCATCAGCCGCAGGTCCATCTTTTTCGACAGTGCCCCGGCCAGCGGCGCCGAGCAGAACTGAAACACCCCGGTGACCATGATCAGCTCGCCGATCTGCAGCGAGTTATAACCCTTCACCTGCCCCAGAAACTGCGGGATGACATAGACCGACCCATACAGCCCGATCCCGATGATGAAGCTGTACACACAGCCCAGCGTAAAGTTGCGGTTGCCAAAGGCGCGCAGATTGATGATCGGGGCAGCGGTGGTCAGTTCGTGCCACAGGAACAACACCCCGGACACCGAACACAAGGCAAACAGGGCGCTGATGATGCGGTCATCGAACCAGTCATCACGCGGGCCTTCTTCCAGCACGTATTCCATGCTGCCCAGAAACAGCGCCACCAGAATGACGCCTTTCAGGTCAAAGCCCTTCAGCAAGGCAAAGTTTGGCCGGTCAACGTTGACCGCCAGAAAGACCGTCGCCGCCACCAGCGCCCCCGGCAGCACGTTGATCAGGAACAGCCAGTGCCACGACAGGCTGGCAGTCAGATAGCCGCCCAGCGTCGGCCCCAGCGTCGGGGCCATGGTCGCCACCAGACCGATCACCACTGTCACCCCGGCCTGTTTCGAGCGCGGGAACATGGAATACGAGGTGGCAAAGACGGTGGGAATCATCGCCCCGCCCAGAAACCCCTGCAAAGCACGGAACACGATCATGCTTTCCAGATTCCACGCAAAGGCACAGGCCGCCGAGGCGATGGTAAAGGTGGTGGCGGAAATGAAGAACAGGATGCGGGTGGACAAAAGGTGCGACAGCCAGCCCGAAATCGGGATCATGATCACTTCGGCAATCAGATAGCTGGTCTGCACCCATGAAATTTCATCGTGCGAGGCCGACAGGCCGGCCTGCAATTCTCCCAGCGAACTGGAGACGATCTGAATGTCGAGGATCGCCATGAACATGCCGATGATCATCGCCAGAAAGCCGATCTTGTCGAGCATGTCATAGGACCGCCCCTCGCTGAGAGCGGGGCGACCTGGATTGAAGAACGACACCGGCTGTTCGCCATCGTCCGGCAATTCGTCGGCAACCTCGGACTCATGGGCGGGCACGACGATTTCGTCCGGGGCATACTCTGCCATGGCGGGGAGCGGCTCGGCAGGAGAAGACTCCCCGTCCTCACGCCGCGAGGTCATTCCTTATCCCCCTGCGAGGCGGTATCGACATCGACAACCACCGACAATCCGGGCCGCAGACGTCCGGCCAGCGGCGAGTCATCGGGAATGTTGATCCGCACCGGCACCCGCTGCACGATCTTGGTGAAGTTGCCGGTGGCATTTTCCGGCGGCAACAGGCTGAACTGCGCCCCTGACGCTGGTGACAGGCTGGATACGCTGACGGCCAGCGGCTGGTCGGGGAAGGCATCGACCACCAGCCGCACCGGCTGCCCGACATGCATGCGGGTGATCTGGGTTTCCTTGTAATTGGCCTCGACCCACAGCCCTTGCAGCGGCACCACCACCATCATCTGGCTGCCCGGTGCGACATATTCCCCCAGACGCACGGCGCTGTTGCCAATCACGCCGTCGCGGGGGGCGGTGATCACCGTGTGCTCAAGGTCCAGTTGGGCCAGATCACGGGCCGCCCGCGCCTGCGCCAGCGAGGCTTCGCTGGCGGTGCGGTTGGCTTGCAGAACCGCCACCTGACTTTCAGCCGACTGCACCCTGGCTTCGGCCTGCTTCATCCCGGCGTCGGCCTTGTCCGAGTCCGCCCGTGCGGTATCAAGGCTCTGGCGCGAGGCAAAATCGTTGTGTACCAACGAAGAGGTGCGGCCCAGCTCGCGCCCGGCCCGCGCCCGTTCGGCTTTCCAGGTATCAATTCCGGCGCGGGCTTCGGTGATGCTGGCCCGTTGCGCTTCGACCTGCCGGTCAATCACCTGCAAGGCCGCCTCGGCAGCCTGCACAGCGGCATTCGCTTGCTCCAGACGGGCGCGATAATCGCGGTCATCCAGCCGGACCAGCACCTCCCCGGCCTTGACCACCACGTTGTTGCTGACCAGCACCTCGCTGACATAGCCGGAAATTTTTGGCGCAATCGCAGTCAGATCACCATGGACATAGGCGTTGTCGGTGCTTTGTTCAAAGCGATGATCGTACCAGTGCATGCCACCCGCAACGGCACCAGCAGCGACAACGGCGAGGATCGCACCACGGAGAATTTTCTTTTTCATAATCCTTGCCTTATGTATCGCTTTGGACGTAGGCTACGCTAAACTGAACCGTTCAGTTCAGAAATGAACTATGCTCATTGGCACCGACCGTCAAGCGCAAAACCAGACTCACAAGTTTAATTTTTTGTACTGTACAGCGACGGTCTCGACGTGCGACTGACCTTCCCGAGAAAGTTTATCCTCTCTGTGGGCTGCTTTATGGTTACGGACTTATGATGGACCCTGTCGAGACTTCTGCCTGCCCTGCACCGCGCCGCTCGAAAAAGCGCGAGGCCATTCTGGCCAGTGCCCGCACCCTGTTCTGTCAGGAAGGCTTTGTCAGCACCAGCATGGACGCCATCGCCGCCCACGCCCAGGTTTCCAAGGCCACCGTCTATGCGCACTTTTCTTCCAAACAGCATCTGTTCTGCGAAGTCGTGTCGCATGTCACCGACGCCTACATCAAGCTGTCCGAGGATTTGCTGGATGCCCCCCTGCGCGAAGGCCTGACCACCATCGCCCTGCGCTTTCTGGAAATGGTCACCAAGCCAGAGTCGGTCACCATTTACCGCACCCTGATCAATCAGGGGCAGGATTTTCCCGAAATGGTCGAAGCCTTCCGCGATGCCGGCCCGCGGCGGATCATCCCGGCCATCGCCCATTATTTCCGCGTGCAGAGCGAGCGGGGGCGGCTGAAAATTGCCGACCCGCTGCTGATGGCCACCATCTTTCTGCATACGGTCAAGGGCGAAGGACAGGGACGGGCTCTGGGAACCTGCATCAGCAACTACCCCGACCGGGTGATCATCGACGAACTGGTGACGATGATCCTCACCACCTACGCCCCCGACCGGCCACAGGCCGACCCGGCGCGTCAGGCCATCTCCACCTGACGGCGGGCCTGTTTGTCGCGGTACATCGCCGCATCGGCCTGCACCAACGCCTGTTCCGCCGAACAGGATGCGGGATCGACACACAGAATCCCGAAACTACCACCCGGATAGTGGAACGCCGCATGGCGCAGGGCATAGTCGCCCTGAATCAGCGGAGCCAGGCGGGCGCGGGTGGCGGCGGTGATGGCCTCATGCGTCTGCTCGCCGCCATCCACCAGCCCCACCACCACAAACTCATCACCGCCCAGTCGTCCGGCCACATCGCCCTGCCGAACACCCTGCCGCAACCGCTGGGCAATGGCCTGCAGGAATTCATCACCCGCATCATGACCATAGGTGTCGTTGATCTTTTTAAAGCCGTCGAGGTCGATGAACGCCACCATCACCCGCTGTCCATGGCGCTGCCCCTGCGCAAACAAGCGGTCCAGCTCGGCCAGAATGAACCGCCGGTTGGGCAAGCCGGTCAAGGCATCGGTGAAGGAATAATTTTCCAGCGTGGCATTGGCCATCTGCAACTGTTCGACCAGCCGTTCCCGCTGTAAATGCTGGGCAATCAGGCCGGCAAACAGTGTCAGCACCTGCAATCCCTGTTCGGAAACCGGCTGCTGACGGGTGCTGGCGCCACACAGGGTGCCAAACACTTCGCCACCGTCCAGCATCACCGGGGCGCTGAGATAGGTTCGAATCCCCAACAGCCGGGCGGCATCGGATTCTCCCCAACAGACGTTGACCTCATCGGTGTAGAAGCGCTTTTCCTGCAAGGCCCGCTGACACAGGGTATCTTCCCACGGGAAAATACCGCCTTCCGGGATTTCCATCTGCTGGCTGTTGCGGGCATAGAGGATTTCCTGCACCCCTCCCGCCACATCGACGTGGGTGAGATAGGTACTTTCCAGACCGGTCACCAGCTCAAGCAACTCCAGCAGCGGCCGGGTCAGTTGCTCGACCGTGCGGGCCGTCAGCACAACGCTGGACATCTGGGCCAGCATGCCATTGGGAAGCGGTCTCTCGGAACTCTGCATGGTCGGCTTTCTGCTCTGTCAGGTGTACGCCCGACGGTCATAGTACCGCACGACATCTGTGCAGAACATGTCCGATAGCGCCTTAATGACAGAAAAACGTTATCGCCCACACACTTCCGGCTGAATATCCTCACCCAAAGTCGTAATCGTCGGGTGATCTCCGCACAGCGGGCAGCCGGGATCACGCCGCGCCTTGATGGTGCGGAAGCTGGCCTCCAGCGCGTCATAAATCATCAGTCGTCCGGCCATGCTGGTGCCGATTCCCAGCAGCTCTTTCACCACCTCGGTGGCCTGCAGGGTGCCCATCGTGCCTGCCACCGCCCCCAACACCCCGGCCTGGGCGCAGGTGGGAATCTGGCCGTCCGGCGGTGGGCCGTGGAAGATGCAGCGATAGCACGGGCCTCCCGCATGGGGCTTGTAGGTCGCCAACTGGCCGTCAAAGCGCAGAATGGCGGCGCTGACCAGAGTCTTTCCGGCAAAATAGCAGGCGTCGTTGATCAGGAACCGGCTGCCAAAGCTGTCGGTACCATCGGCCACCACATCGTACTGGCCGATGATCTCCAGTGCATTGGCAGCAGTCAGCCGTTGCCGGTAGGGGATCACCTGCACGTCGGGGTTCAGCGCCGTCAGACTGACCAGCGCACTGTCCACCTTCGGATGCCCGATGCGGTCGGTGGTATGGGCGATCTGCCGTTGCAGGTTGGACAGGTCCACCGTGTCATCATCAACGATCCCGATGGTGCCCACCCCGGCAGCGGCCAGATACAGGGCCAGTGGCGACCCCAGCCCACCCGCCCCGATGATCAGCACCCGCGCCTTCAGCAGTTTTTCCTGCCCGGTGCCCCCCACCTCGGGTAGCAGGATGTGGCGGGCATAGCGATGAATCTGGTCGTCGCGAAAGTCCATCGGTTACGCTTCCTGTTCCTGTGCCAGCGCATTGACCACCGCAGCAGCCATGGCACTGCCGCCACGCCGTCCGCGCAGGGCTATAAAGGGCACGTCGCGGCTGTTGGCAATCAGCTCGTCCTTTGATTCCACCGCCCCGACATAGCCAACCGGAAAGCCGATGATCAACGCCGGACGCGGTCCCCCCTGATCAATCAGACTCAACAGGTGAAACAGGCAGGTCGGGGCATTGCCGACCACCACCACCGCGCCGTCCAGATGGGGCCGCCACAGTTCGACCGCCGCCGCCGAGCGGGTGGTATCCAGCCGGGCCGCCAACGGGCGGACCTGCGGATCGTTCAAGGTACACAGCACCGGATTGGCCGCAGGCAGGCGGGCGCGGGTGATGCCATGGCTGACCATCTCGCAATCACACAGCAGGGCTGCCCCCGCCGCCAGCGCCGCCCGCCCGGCGCTGCCCGCCGCCGGGGAAAAGCGCAGATCGTCAATCACGTCGGGCATGCCACAGGCATGGGCCACCCGCACCGCCACCTTTTCCAGGTCGGCAGGAATGCGCGCCAGATCGGCCTCGGCACGAATAATGGCGAACGACTGGCGATAAATATCGGCGGGGTCTCGGCTATAGGACTGCATCGGGGCGATATCCACACGTCAAAGGGAGGCCTCGGCATCGGGCAGGCGGCGGTCTATGGCCAGCGCCATCCGGGCCAGATCGGCCACATGGGCACTGGTCTGTCCGGCCTGATCAAGGGCAAGGATTTCCGGCAAGGTCCGCCAGGCACAGTCAGCGGCATCATCTCCGGCGACGCCATCACCGCTTTGCCACTGACACAGCACCGCCGTCAGCACAAAGTGATAGCGAACCGCCCCGACGATGTCGCGTTCGATGACGTCCAGACTGGCAAAGGCGGCAGGGAGTGTTCCATGGCGGGCCACCGCTTCGACGGCGGTTTCTTCGCGCAGTTCCCGCACCGCTCCGGCGGCCAGCGTCTCGCCCAGCATCAGGCGACCACCGGGAAAGCCCCAGCATCCGGCATCGGGGGGATTTTTGCGCTGAACCAGCAGCAGCCGTTCCTCACGCACCACCACCGCCAGAACCGCCGGTTGCGGTCCGCGCGGATAGCGGCTGAGCGGCATCGACGGCACTGGGGACGGGGACGGGGACGGGGAGGTGCCGGTTACACCGTCGTCGTCATCCCCAACCTCGTCGAGATCATCCTCGAAATCATCCACAAACCCATCCTCATCGGGACACCCGCTCACCGGCCAGCCTCCCCCGGCGAACCGGCCTCAGGACAGGGGCGGAGCCACAGGACGGGGCGCGACATACTGGCCGACATCCACCGTATCGCACTGATCAGGCCGCAGGTACGACTGGGCATACTCGTCATGGACCCCCGAGGTCAGGAACAATTCAAACAGGTCGGCGTCAATGTGGCGATCCTTCTTCATGAAGTTCAGGATCTTGACGCACTCGGATACCTTCTTGGGGGTCTTATAGGGCCGGTCGGCGGCGGTCAAGGCCTCGAACACGTCGGCAATGGCCATGATCTTGTCCGACACCGTCATCTGGTCACCGGTCAGGCCATGCGGATAGCCGGTGCCGTCGATCTTTTCGTGGTGGTTGCCCGCAATGGCCGGAATGCGCTTCAGGCTCTTGGGGAACGGCAACTGCCGCAGCATTTCCTGGGTCAGCACGATGTGATCGTTGATCACCTTGCGCTCTTCGTTGGTCAGGGTGCCGCGCTGGATGCACATGTTGTACAACTCGCCACGGTTATAGACGCCAACGATGTGTTCGGCGCGGTCTTCCAGCAGCTTTTCCACCGCAGGCGCGGGCGGCGGCGGTGCGGCCTGCAGACGCTGGGTTTCTTCCCACGACAGTCCGAGGGTGCGGTCAAAGTAACGGGTCCAGGTCCGCTCGGCGATCTGCTTGCAGCGCTCCACCTTGTCGGGGGCCATGAACTCGCCGCCAATATTGCTTTCGGCAATAAAGGCAAAGTCCGCTTCCAGCGCCGCCACCTGTTCGGCAAAATCCTGCTCGCACAGGGCGGCATCTTCGCCAGCCAACTGGCGGCGCAGCATGGCGATCTCGGCATCCCGGCGCATCACCTCGAACCGGGTCCGCACTTCGTGGATGCGGTCATAGATCGTTTCCAGCTTGGTCGCCTTGTCCACCACATATTCCGGCGTCGTCACCTTGCCGCAATCATGCAACCATGCCGCCAGATGCAGTTCATACCAGTCGTCTTCCGACAACTGATAGTCGGCAAACGGACCCTCGGTCTGCTCACACGCCGCCCTGGCCAGCATTTTGGCAATCACCGGCACCCGTTCGCAATGGCCGCCGGTGTAGGGGGACTTGGCGTCAATGGCCCGCGCCAGCACCTTGATGAAGCTGTCCATCAGGTCGCGCTGCGCCTGCAGCAGGCGCTGGTTGTCAATGGCCACCGCCGCCTGACTGGCCAGAGCCTCGACCAGCGGCTGAACGGTCGAGGAAAAGGCGATCACTTCGCCGCTGTCGTTCTGGGCATTGATCAGCTGCAGAACCCCGATCACTTCGCCGTGGGTATTCTTCAGCGGAATGGTCAGGAATGATTTGGAGCGATAGCCGGTGCCGGCATCAAACTTCTTGGTGCCCGAAAAGTCGAACCCCTGCGCGGTATAGGCATCCTCGATATTGATCGATTGCCCGTTCAGTGCCACATGGGTCGCCACGTTGTTGTGGTTCGGTTCGCCGGTCTGCGGGTTATAAAGCGGCAGGGCCGGAAAGGGGATCGCCGTGCCGGTGGTCCCGCCCATCGCCGTTTTCAGGGTGTCATTGCGCAGGATCTTGAACGCCAGCGACCGCCCGTCGTCGCTGACCAGATACAGCGTCCCGCCATCGGCGTTGGCAAAGGCTTTGGCTTCCAGCAAAATCAGCTCGGTCAGCCGGTCGTGGTTGCGTTCGGCTGACAGGGCAATGCCGACTTCGATCAGGCGTTGCAGATCCGCCGAGGCGACTCCGGCCGCCGAATGAGCCTGCGAAGATGAATCTGTGTGTTCGGTCATGGTCGCATCCACGGTTGCATCCCTTCTGGCAAGCCTTGACACCGTTCCCGTTGGCCTACAGACAGATCGGGCCTGATGGGGCAGACTTGGAAGCAGTCTAACACTCCCCCCTAAAAAAGGGGACGCAAGAAATTGGTCACGCCGATGAATATGTCCAGGATGTCACAAGTATCGGCATTTCGTGACGTTCTACACCATTGGCAGGAGACCGCAAGACCGACCTGAATACTGGGATTGCATAAAAAGACCCATATGCCTGTAACAGCTCCCGCTCTCCGGCGGGAAAAGCCGCTGGCGACAGCCCTGAAAAACAGCGTATGGTGCAGGGAAAATGCCTCTTTTCCCGTCAGACAGATCCCCGGAGCAAGGAGCATCATGCCATCGTCAGCCTTTCTTCGCCGCCCTGACGGCCCCGGCCTGACCCTGCGCCCCTCGCTGGCCTCGCCAACGACACTGCCCGCCTATGCCAGCCTGTTCCGCACCTGCTTTCCCGGTGCCGCCATCGCCAATCCGGCCTATCTCAACTGGCTGTATGCGGAAAACCCCTCCGGCCCGGTGGTCGGCTTTGACGCCTGGGCCGGTGACACACTGGCCGCGCATTATGTGTGCGTGCCGGTGGAAACGATGCTGGCTGGCATTCCCTGCCGGTGCCTGCTGTCGCTGAACACCGCCACCCATCCGGCATGGCAGGGACAAGGGTTGTTCACCCGTCTGGCCCAGGCCACCTATGAGATGGCGACCGCCGATGGCTATGCCGCCGTCTATGGCGTTGCCAATGCCAACAGTACCCCCGGCTTTTTGCGCAAGCTGGCGTTTCAGGCCGTCGCCCCGCTGGAAGCCCGGATCGGCATCGGCGGTGTCTCGCACAAGCGCGCATGGCCCGACGTCTGCGCCAGCAGCATGTTCCGTCGCCGCTGGACAGCCGCGTCGTTGCGCTGGCGGATGAGCAATCCCCTCAACCCGGTACAGGCCCGCCACCTGAACGGACAGCAGTGGGGCTTTACCGCCCGCACTGGCCGCCCCGGCGTGGTCGCCTATGGTGAAAGCTGGCTGGAACAGCCTGACCATGGTCCCGACCTGCCGTCCTCCCGCAGTCCGCTGGGCCTGCGGGTGTTTCTTGGGCTGATGCCTCCGGCGCTGGCGGCCTATGGTCGCTTTGTCCCCCTTCCGGCAGTCTTGAAACCATCGCCGCTGAATCTGATCTATCGCCGTCTGGGGGCTGGTCCCGAGACCCTGGACCCGGGGTCAACCCTGCTCGGTTTCCTTGATTTTGATGCGTTCTGAGGCTGCCATGCCCGTGCCACCCCTGGCCGTTTTTCTGTTTGCCCATCAGGATGATGAATTCGGCTGCTTTGCCGCCATCGAAGCCGCCCGCGCCGATGGACTGCGCCCGGTTTGCCTGTACCTGACCGATGGCGGCGGCGGACGCGCCAGCCCGCAGGCCCGCTGTGACGAAAGCCGCCGGGTGCTGCTGTCGCTGGGCGTCGCCGCAGAGGACATCCATTTCCCCGGCATCAGCGAGCGTCTGCCCGATGGTGGCCTTGCCGGGCACCTGCCCGCTGCCTTCGCCGCCGTACAGCAGTGCCTGCTGGCCTGTCAGGCCCCCGTTGCCCGCCTGCTGATCCACGCCTGGGAAGGCGGCCATCAGGATCATGATGCCGCTCACCTACTGGGGCTGGCCGTCGCCCACTCCCTCGACCTGCTGCCCCGGACCTGGCAATTTGCCCTCTATCATGGCGCAGGCCTGCGTCACGGGCTGTTTCGGGTGCTGGCCCCGCTGGCCGCCAACGGCCCTTGCGACCGGACCCGCCTGCCATGGGCCAGCCGCCTGCGCTATCTGCGCCTGTGCTGCGGTTATCCCTCGCAATGGAAAAGCTGGCTCGGGTTGCTGCCGTTTGTCGGCCTGCACATGCTGGTTCAGGGAACGCAGGACCTGCAACCGGTCTCGCTGGAGCGGATTCAGGATCGCCCGCACCCCGGCCCCCTGCTGTATGAAGAGCGCGGTGCCGCCCGCTGGGCCGAGCTGGTCGCCGCGGTCACACCGTTTGCCGCAACCCACCTTGGCACCGCCCCGACCCCGGCGGTATAACACCGCCCATCATGATGCAATGAAGGTACTTTTCCATGCCCTATGCTTCCCTGCGGGACTTTATGGAGCGACTGGAGCGCGAGGGCCGTCTGGTCCGCGTCAAGGAACCGGTCTGCACGGATCTGGAAATGACCGAAATCCAGACCCGCCTGCTGGCCGAAAAGGGTCCGGCAGTCCTGTTTGAAAACCCGGTCCGTGCCGACGGGACGCCCTATGGCATGCCGGTGCTGGTCAACCTGTTCGGCACCGTCGAGCGGGTCGCCTGGGGGATGGACCGCGAACCGCACCAGTTGCGCGGCGTCGGCGAGACGCTGGCCTTCCTCAAGCAGCCCGAACCGCCGGCCGGTTTGCGCGACGCATGGGAAATGCTGCCGCTGATCAAGACCGTGCTGTCGATGAAGCCCAAGACCATCAGCAGCGCCCCCTGTCAGGAAGTGGTGCTGACCGGCGACCAGATCGACCTGTCCCGCCTGCCGATCCAGCAATGCTGGCCGGGTGAACCGGCGCCGCTGATCACCTGGCCGCTGGTGGTGACCAAAGGACCCGGCAAGGGCAAGGAAGACGGCTTCAATCTTGGCATCTACCGCATGCAGGTCACCGGCAGGAATACCACCCTGATGCGCTGGCTGAAGCATCGCGGCGGAGCCCAGCATTACCGCCGCTGGGCCAAAGACCACGGTACCGCCATGCCCGCCGCCGTAGTGCTGGGCGCTGATCCCGGCACCATTCTGGCGGCGGTGACGCCGGTTCCCGATACCCTGTCGGAATACCAGTTCGCCGGTTTGCTGCGCGGCAAGAAGGTCGAACTGGTCGATTGCAAGACCGTGCCGTTAAAGGTTCCGGCGCAGGCTGAAATCGTGCTGGAAGGCCACGTCATGCTCGACGAGTTCGGCGACGAAGGCCCCTATGGCGACCACACCGGCTATTACAATTCGGTCGAGCCGTTCCCGGTGTTCCGCATTTCCGCCATCACCATGCGCAAAAAGCCGATTTACCTGTCAACCTTCACTGGCCGTCCGCCCGATGAGCCAAGCGTGCTGGGCGAGGGGCTGAACGAAGTGTTCATCCCGCTGTTGACCCAGCAGTTCCCGGAAATCGTTGACTTCTGGCTGCCGCCCGAAGGCTGTTCCTATCGCATCGCGGTGGTCAGCATGAAGAAGGCCTACCCCGGCCACGCCAAGCGGGTGATGATGGGGGTGTGGTCGTTCCTGCGCCAGTTCATGTACACCAAGTTCGTGATCGTGGTGGATGACGACATCAACTGCCGCGACTGGAAAGACGTCATGTGGGCCGTTTCCACCCGCATGGACCCGGTGCGCGACATCACCATGATCGAAGGCACCCCGATTGATTACCTCGATTTTGCCAGCCCGGAAAGCGGTCTGGGCGGCAAGGTCGGGCTGGATGCCACCAACAAGTGGCCACCGGAGACCCACCGCGAATGGGGTGAAAAGCTGGCCATGGACCGCAGCGTGATCGAGACGGTCAATGCCAAATGGCACAAGCTGGGCCTGCCGGGTTCCGGTAAATCCATCTGGCCGGAACCGCCGATCGACTCCTGAAGACGGTGTTGCCGGAACCCGTTTAGACCAGCGTGCGTTAAAGCTGACGCCACAGTACACGACAGTTGGTGGAAAAGAATGGGCTATCGCCCAAACCCATTCGGGGCCTGAGGCCCCGAACCCCCATTTTTTCTTTCAATATCAAGTCAATGGGGTCTGGGGCCTCAAGGCCCCAGCGAGGTTTGGAGCAGCGCTCCATGATCTTTTTGTTTTTTGTCGTGTACCGTGATGTGACGCAGGCACGCTGGTCTGGCCTTTTGCTCTGCCGCATTGTTGTTGCGAAAACCGGTTCCCACTTTTCGCACAATGCTCTACTGCGCCGCCAGCGTATTGGCGTCGGTCTTGTCGATCGAACGCGACAGCTCGTCCAGAATGCTCAGGACATTGCTGCTGGCTTCGTTCATTTCGCGCAGGTGGACCAGGGCACCATCCATATCCTGCCGGTAATAGGCATCCAGCGCCGCCTTTGCACTGGCATGCACCACCTCGTGCGGGACTTCCAGGCGACGGAAGTGCGGATTGCCGGTCAGGCGGGGATCCTTGACCGTGTCGTACCATTTGCCCAACCGGCACTGATGGTCGTCGGGAACCTCGTGGGAATGCCATTCACCATCCCCCATCAGCACGTCAACCACCCGCTTTTTGAACAGCACATGGTCGATCTTTGCCAGTTCGCACAGGCCCCGGCTGGACCCGTCATGGAACCATTGGGTGGCACTGTTGGAGATGTGTGTGTTGCTGGTCTGGATGGCATGCGACACCGTGCGCACCAGCGTATTGTTTGCGCTCGCCATATCGGCCACCGAACCAATCCGCCCGGCGATCACTTCGCTGGCATCCTGTTGTTGGTGCAGGATGTAGGAAATTTCCTGAATCTTGGCCGCGACGTTGGTAATCTGGCTCGACATCTGGTTGATTTTCTCAACCGTGGCATCAATGGCCCGTTCGCCGCTTTGCACCGCGTCCTGCGAGCGGTTCATGGTCTGACGGATCGAGTCCATCCCGCGCCGCAGGGCGTCGATCTTTTGCGCAATGTCTTCGGTCGATTTGCTGGTCTGGTTGGCGAGGTTTTTCACCTCGTTGGCCACCACCGCAAAGCCCTTGCCGGCTTCCCCCGCCCGGGCGGCTTCGATGGTCGCATTCAGCGCCAGCAGGTTGGTCTGGTTGGCGATGTTCTCGATCACCGCCAAAATCTGGCCGATCTGCTCGGACGCCATCGCCAGATCATCAACGCTGCCTGCCGTATCAGCCACCGCGTCGGAAATCAGGGTGATCGCCTTGCGAGCCGCTTCGGCGTTGTTGGTGCCGTCGGTGACCACCATGTGGGCTTCTTCGGCATCAACGGCCGCAGCCTGACTGTTGCGTGAAATGTCTTCGACCGCGTTGACCATCTCTTGCGCCGAGCGGGCAATCGAATCCCCTGATTCCGCCACCAGATGGGAATTGCGCACCAGCTCGGCCAGACTGGCCGTGGCATCGTTCATGCTGATGATGGTTGCCGACAACTGCCGCAGATTGCCCACCGACTGTTCACGGTGACGGATATCGGCGGTGATGCCGTCATGGTCGGTTTCATAGGCTGACAGGGCCAGCGCCATGTCATTGAATACCAACCGGTTGAGGGTGCTCAGCAGGCTTTGCAGACGATTCGATTTCCACCAGTACCGTTCAATCACCGCCTTGCTGAAACCGTTCAGGATCAGCGAGTAGGTCGACAGGTACCAGGCAGGCGACAGGCCGATCCGCGCATGGGCCGCCCCGACCCGCAACGCCCGTTGCTGATAGGCATCATTCGGGCCATCGCGCAGCAGGCCCAGCCAGTGAGAGGCCTGCGTCTTTTTCAACTGCGGGATGCGGCTGCTGTCCCCCAGCACCTTGGCCAGCTCCGGAGTTTGTTGCAACGTCGCATAAAAGTGATCCACCAACGGCCCAAGGCACCCTTCGGCAACCTTGTACAAGGGGGCAAGATTCGCCGCATCTTCCGGAGTCCACAGAAAATTACGGACCCGGTTCAGCTCGTTCAGCTCAAGATCGCTCACAACATCAGCCTTTGCTTTTTTGACATCCCTCGACACTGCCAGCGCAGCCAGATGCCCTTTGGTGCACGCATGCACTTTTGGTTATGTTTGCGGATAATCCCCTGAAACAAGAAGGGATGACAACATAAAACCGACACACTTCCCTTTCGGAATAGCAACCTTTCAGTCACAAACTAGACAAAGGTATAGGTCTCGGCAGAGATCGGACCCAAAAATCACCTGTTCAAAGGAGGCCAAATCACCGACAGGTTGGCCCCCCGCCGATGGCAATCACCATTGACCTCCGAAAGCCGCTTAAGTTTTGGCGGGAAATGCTTTAAGGTCTGCTCCCTTTTGTCTTTCGTTCTCAACCCACGAGTCCCATCATGTCCGACGATCTGATTGCCTTCGCCCGCGAGTCCTCTGCCTGGCCCTTTCAGGAAGCCAAAGAGCTGCTGGACAAGCGCCTGAAAGGCAAAACGCCGGACAAGGGCTATGTGTTGTTTGAAACCGGCTATGGCCCGTCGGGCCTGCCGCACATCGGCACCTTTGGCGAAGTCGCCCGCACCAGCTGGGTGCGCCGGGCGCTGGAGCTGATTGCTCCGGACATTCCGACCCGCCTGTTTGCCTTTTCCGATGACATGGACGGCCTGCGCAAGGTGCCGGACAACATCCCGAACAAGGAGCTGGTCGGTGCCCACCTCGGCAAGCCGCTGACCCGCGTCCCCGACCCGTTCGGCACCCACAACAGCTTTGGCGAGCACAACAATGCCCGCCTGCAAGGCTTCCTTGACTCGTTCGGCTTCCAGTACGAATTCCGCTCGGCCACCGAGTGCTACACCAGCGGTGCCTTTGACCAGGCCCTGCTGCGCGTTCTGGAATGCTATGACGATGTTTGCAACGTCGTGCTCCCCACCCTGGGCGAAGAGCGCCGCCAGACCTATTCGCCGTTCATGCCGCTGTGCCCGCGCACCGGGCAGGTGCTGCAGGCCAAGGTCGTTGAGCGCGACCTCGCCAGCGGCTCGATCGTCTATGAAGACCCGGAAACCGGCGACTACATCACCGTGCCGGTCACCGGCGGGGCGTGCAAGCTGCAGTGGAAGGCCGACTGGGGCACCCGCTGGTATGCGCTGGGCGTCGATTACGAAATGTCCGGCAAGGACCTGATCCCGTCGGTCGAACTGTCGTCGAAGATCTGCCGGATTCTGGGCGGCACCCCGCCGATGAACCTGACCTATGAACTGTTCCTCGACAATCAGGGCCAGAAGATCAGCAAGTCGAAGGGCAACGGCCTGTCGGTCGAAGAGTGGCTGAAGTACGCCCCGGCCGAAAGCCTGGCCCTGTTCATGTACCAAAAGCCCAAGGCCGCCAAGCGCCTGTATTTTGACGTGATCCCCAAGGCCACCGACGAATACCTGTCGTTTGCCGAAAAGGGTGCCGAACAGACCGGCAAGGCGCTGTTCGACAATCCGGCCTGGCATATCCACGCGGGCAAGATTCCGGCGGAAAAGACTCCGCTGACCTTCTCGATCCTGCTGAATCTGGTCGGCGTCTGCCATTCGGACGACCCGGCGGTGCTGTGGCATTACATCAGCCGCTATGCCCCGACCGCCACCCCCGAAGCCAACCCGATCCTCAACAAGCTGGTGCGCTACGCGATCGTCTACTACGAAGACTTCGTGAAGCCGTCAAAGGTGTTCCGTCCGGCCACCGAAGCCGAAAAGGCTGCCCTCGGCGCGCTGCGCGCCGAGCTGGCCAAGGCTGGCCCGGATGCCGACGCCGAAACCCTGCAGAACATCGTCTATGCCATCGGCAAGGCCCACGAAGCCACCTTCCCGTCGCTGCGCGACTGGTTCAAGGCGCAGTATGAAATCCTGCTGGGTCAGGAACAGGGGCCGCGCATGGGCAGCTTCTTTGCCCTGTTCGGGGTCACCGAATCCGTTGCCCTGCTGGACAAGGCCATCAACGGCGAAGCCCTCGCCTGATCCTGAAGTCTTGCAATGAGGGCACCCGCCCTCACTTGCTCCTCACCTGTCGTGTACTGTGGGTTCACATCACAGTACACGACACACAGAAAACAGGGCCGTGGAGCGCTGCTCCACACCTCACTGGGGCCGTTAGGCCCCAGACCCCATTCATTTGATTATAAAAGAAAAAATGGGGGCCCGGGGGCATCGCCCCCAGGTGAATGGTCGGGGCCTCAGGCCCCGAATGGGTCTGGGCGATAGCCCATTCTTTTCCACCAACTGTCGTGTCCTGTGGCGTCAGGTTCAACGCACAATGCTCTAGTCTCCCGCGCACTGACGAACGGAAACACACTTGTTGTTACCCGGCCCTTCGCACTGCAGGACCCAGGAACAACCGCCCTCAGAAGAGGCCGCAGCCGCATCTTTTTTGTTCGTACTGCGCTTCGCCGACTCCTTGGACTTTTCGCTCTCACCGTCCGTTGCCGAAGCCCCCTTGTGCCCTGTAGTCTCATCGCCCTCTGCCGTCGCCCGCGCCTTCTCGGCAGCGGCAGCGGCTTCGGCTTCGGCTTTGGCTTTGGCTTTGGCGGCGGCAGCCGCTTCGGCCTCGGCTATGGCTTTTGCTTCAGCTTTGGCCGCAGCTTCAGCTTTGGCCGCAGCTTCCAGCTCGGCTTTGGCCTTGGCAGCAGCGGCCTTCTCGGCAAGGGCATCGGCCTTTGCTTTTGCTTCTGCATCGGCCTTTATCCGGGCCGCTGCAGTCGCCTTTTCAGCGATTTCGGCATCGGCCTGCGCCTTTGCGCTGATCTGCTTCTCCGCAACAACGGGCTTGTCAACAGCAGGAGCCACCTTGGCGGGCTGGACATCCACCGGCGGTTCACCTGATGCGGCGACCGGCGGAACCGGAGCCTCCGCACCGGCTGTGCCGACAGGCGCCTCTGCCACAGGGGGCTTGGCAGGGGCCGTAACCGGCGGTTCACTGCGGACCAGCGTCCACCATTGCACCACCCCCGGCGTACCGCCGACCAGAGCCGCCAGCCCCGCGCCCAACAGCACGCCCATCAGCGTCACAACCCACAGAATTGTCCGACCCCGAGGGGATGCCCGTTCACGGCCCGTCCCCGCCTGCCCCTCTGCAGAGGCCGCACGTGCGGCAGGTTTGGCGGTAACATTCGGCATGCGCGACACCGGGCGTTCGACCGGCAGGATGGTTTGCCCGACATGATGGCGGGCATTGCTGCCAACCACCGGCACCAACACCCCTTGCACGCTGGCCTCGGGCTCGACTCCCAGCGCCTCGTACTGGACTTCACCGTTGAAGTCACAGCCCTGCGCAAAGGTCACCGCCCGCGATTTCAGCACTCCATCCACTTTGCCACCGACGACAGCCGTGTTGGCATCAATGGCAGCAGAAATCCGCCCCTGCGACCCCACCACCAGCGTTTCGGCCTGAATGTCGCCCTGCATGGCGCCATCGATCTCGACCACCCCCGAGCATTGAATCCGCCCACGCACCACCAGATCAGGCGCCAGATACGAGCCTCGACGAAGGGAAGACGGGACCGAAGCGGTGGGAGAAAGGGAGATTGCAGAGCTCATGAAGTACCTGATCAAGCGTTAAACCAGCACAAACGACAAAGGCGGTCAGCCACAAACACGCAGCCCGACCGCCTTTGCTGTTGCAGTCCCCCGTCAGACCGGAGCCGTTACCAAAGCCCCCGGCTCAGCCCTGAACGGAGTCCGGGAAACACCTTACTTGCCTTCCGGCTTGAAGGTGATTTCCACGCGGCGGTTCTGCGATTCCGGCCGGTCGTTAGGAGTGCTCACCTTCAGCTTTTCTTCGCCATAGGCTTCCAGAGCCATGGCACTGGCCGAAACACCGAGCTTCGCCAGAGCGGTTGCCACAGCTTCGGCGCGCTTTTGCGACAGCAGGATGTTGGTGTTGGCATTGCCAGCGGTGTCGGTATAGCCGGACACCACCACCACCACGTCCTTGTTGGACTTATAGGCAGTCGCCGCAGCCTGCAGGACGGACATCGCGGTTTCGTCCAGCTGGAACGAGCCGGTCTTGAAGTAGACAACGAACGGGCCGTTCACCGGCGCGACCGCTGCCTTGGGGGCCTTGCCCTTCAGGGCAGCCATCGCGGCATCGAAGGTCGCCTTGCAGGCGGCGATATCGTCGGGCTGGTGGCCTTCTTCGGCTTCTTCGAGGAAGCAATCGAAACCGGCAGCCTGAGCACGGGCCGCCATCTGCGGCATCGTGGTGCGGGCACCGCTGTTCAGGACCTCCATCAGCTCGGCGCGCATGGTGGTGGCTTCGCCGATGAAGCGGTCGTCCAGATCACGTTCTTCGAGGGCGGTCGGCAGGACGGTTTGACCGCTGGCAGCGGCGCGCGCCTTGCGGATGAAGTAAGCGGCATCACCCCAGTCATAGCGGCCCCGTTCAGCAGCAGCGAGGTCGGCATATTCTTTTTGCAGGGCTTGCTCGAAAGCGCCTCCGCCATTTGCCATCGAACGCGCACCATCCACATCCCAGCGGTCAGCGCACGCAGACAAAAGACCGGCTGCTGCGGTCACGAGTAAAACCTTTTTAAGCATTGTGTTGCCGTCCTTTTTTTACAGAGTGGCGAAACTCGGTCCCGTTGCATGGACCCACAGGTGTCTGTTCCTTGTTTTTCTGTACATGGCAGGCAGCCACCGCGCAAGGTCCAGCCCGAAGGCGACCTGCGAAAACCAGCCACCATGGCGCCAGCGACACACGGCATGGACCGGTGCGTCATCGCCCCCGACGATCCATCCCTGTGCCCAAGGACATGCCCCCGGACCCATCATTCATTCTCCCAGAAGTACGATTCCCCCACCTTGCGCCTGATGCGCAAAAGAGGCCGCCTCCCTGATCCTGACCAAGCCCGGACAGATCGCCCCTGATGGCGGCCCGCAGGCTCATCCGTTCAGAGACAGATCACACATCCCGAAACTCAATCATAGATTCCGGTTGCATAGTACCCGCTTCGCTTTTCAAAGCACAGCCTTTTTAAGCCGCACTGTCAAAAGGAATCCCCTCGTTGACTGGTACTCCCATCTATAGCGGGAAGGAATATTTCGCTCTGCACCAACATCGGGGAAGCACAGGAAAGAATACGACAGAATAAAATGATACCAAACTGCTTTAACAAGGCATTCACACCATCATCATTCTTTAACGTAACGAAGGATGACGGTCTTCAACCAAAAAAGACCGTGCAGAATTGTCTTTGCGGAAAACTCATGCATCTGTGGAAATACACAGGCCCCCATGCCGTTCGCTCGCGGGGAGGCAGCGCGTTCACCCGTAAGGCACATAGCCCCAGACAGCGCAAAACGGGCCAAATCAGGATGCTTTGGGCACACCCACAAGACCGCACCTCAGGAAAAGAGGAAGCGGCATCGGGAAGGACAAGAAAAAAGCGGGCAACATTGCTGTCCGCCCGCTTTTTCTTCAAGGTCGTTAGCCGATCAGTTCGACTTCTTCGGCCATCGGTCCTTTTTTGCCCATGCGCGTGTTCAGGCGCACACGCTGTCCGGTTTCCAGGGCGGCAATCCCGGAACGATTCAGTGAACCGATCCCGATGAAGACGTCCTTGCCACCACCATCGGGGGTGACAAAGCCGAAGCCCTTTTCGGCGCTGAAGAACTTCACCACGCCTTCGATCACCGCGTTCTCTTCTTCAGGAACAGAGTTTTCCTGATCGACCGAGAAAATCGCGGAAACCTGCGGGCCCTTGGGGCCGGCTTCCAGGTCACAGACGATCACCGCACCCTGCGCCACGGACTGCATGCCAAAGCGCTGCAGCACCGAGACGTGAAGGAAGGCATCCGAGGAGCCATCCTGAGGAGCAACGAAGCCGAAACCCTTGGTGGCATTGAACCACTTAACGGTGGCGCTAATTCCCGACTGCGTCGGAGTCGAGGGCCGGTAAGTCCGGGTGTTCATAGCGGAAACAGAACCTTTGTGCATGGTAGAAACCACAATAAGGAATACCTGATTCCGCACGCCCCTCCAAGGCCCATCCGTCATTTGCAGACTCTTTTTGCATCTTTTCCTCCGGCCTCCACAGGCTGCCCATGAAAGGGGCAGTGAAATATCATGATCTTACAATTATCTATCCATATTTTGATCAAATATTACCCATAAACCTGCCTGTGTCAGACCAGAACAATCCTACCCCTGCGTTTCCCAGCCGTTCCGACTCGCCGGAAAAACCGTGAAACAGAGGGCGTGTTTGCCTCCTCCAAACCGGGGGGGCTGCTTTGCGATAGCGGAAAGAAAATGCTACATCTTTGCTCTGCCAACAGCGCTGCCAGGCACCCGGCCCCACAGCCGTGAGCCCCAGGCTCGAGGATTTTGTTTTGCCGCAGGGATGTTGCGCGCACTGCTCCAGGAGTTCCATCAATGTCTGCCCCCCACGACTGCTTTGCCCACGACCACGCCCTGCTGGCCCTGTCTGACGCCATCGCCCTGCTCCAGACTCGTCTGGGGCCGGTCTGTCAGACCGAAGACCTGTCCGTCTCCGAGGCTCTGGGGCGCGTTGTCGCGGCCGATGTGGTGGCGCAGGTCACGGTCCCGCCACACGACAATTCGGCAATGGATGGCTATGCCTATCGCGCTGCCGATATTCAGCCCGGACAGGCCACCGTCCCGGTCGCCCGCCGCATTGCTGCTGGTGACCCACCGGGTGCCGCGCTGGAGGCCGGAACCGCGATCCGGATTTTCACCGGCGCCCCGATGCCGCCCGGCGCCGATACGGTCGCCATGCAGGAAGACTGCCAGACCAGCGTCGGCCCGAACGGAAAAACGCTGGTCACCCTGCCGACCCATCAAAAGGCCGGAGCCAACCGTCGTCTGGCCGGGGAAGATGTCGCCGCAGGCACCGTGGTTCTGTCGGCTGGCCGCCGCCTGCGCGGCCCTGATCTGGCGATGGCGGCCTCGGTTGGTCATCGGACCCTGAGCGTTTACCGCCCACTGAAGGTGGCGCTGTTTTCGACCGGCAACGAGCTGAAGGCCCCCGGCGAGGCACTGGAACCCGGCCAGATTTATGATTCCAACCGCTTTGGGGTCGCAGGCTGCCTGCAAATGCTGGGCTGCGCAGTCACCGATCTCGGCTCCCTGCCGGACAATGCCGAGCGCATCACCGCCGCACTGGAGCTGGCGGCCCGCGACCATCAGTTGGTGGTGACCTCGGGCGGGGTGTCGATGGGCGATGAAGACCACGTCAAAAAAGCCATCGAGCGCATTGGAACGCTGCATTTCTGGCGACTGGCGGTCAAACCCGGTCGCCCACTGGCCCTCGGCAGTCTGGGAAACACCGTGTTCCTCGGCCTGCCCGGCAATCCGGTGGCCGCTCTGGTCTCCCTGATGCTGATCGGGCGGGCGGTGATTCACCGCCTGCAGGGCCGCACCGCCGCACCGATGCGCCGGTACCGCCTGCCGTCGGCCTTTGCCTTCAGCAAAAAGGCGGGGCGACAGGAATTCATCCGCTGCTGGCTGGAAGACGACGCCAACGGACAGGTCAGCGTCCAACGCTTTGCCTCGCAAGGCTCGGGCGTCCTGTCGTCGATGGTCAAGGCCGACGGGCTGGTCGATGTCACCATCGATACCACCGAGGTGCATCCCGGCGATCTGGTCGATTTCCTGCCGTTTGCCGAGGCCCTGTGGTAAGGCCAACCGGGCACGGGGAGTTTTTTTTCACTCCCCGTGCATTTTTCTCTTGCCAACCGTCAAAACAGCCACTAGAAACACGCTCCTCGGCGGGACACACCGCTGAGACAAAAAAGTCACTCACTGGTGACGCCCTCTGCGCCCGTAGCTCAACTGGATAGAGCACTTGACTACGAATCAAGAGGTTGGAGGTTCGAGTCCTTCCGGGCGCACCAGTGTTAAACCCCAGGTCAAAAGCCTGGGGTTTTTCTTTTTGGCTTTGATCTGACACAGATTTTCGCCTTTCGCCCTGCAAAAGCGCCCGCCTGAAAAAAGTTTTGATCCTGTGCATTTTTCCCTTGCCAAAGGTCAAAACAGCCTATAGAAACACGCTCCTCGGCGGGACACACCGCTGACACAAAAAAGTCACTCACTGGTGACGCCCTCCGCGCCCGTAGCTCAACTGGATAGAGCACTTGACTACGAATCAAGAGGTTGGAGGTTCGAGTCCTTCCGGGCGCACCAGTGTTAAACCCCAGGTCAAAAGCCTGGGGTTTTTCTTTTGCCCTTTTTCCTCGGCGGGGATCGTTCCTCAAACAACGCCTCCTGCCCCGGCAAAGCCATACCGACCTGATCGGCAGCCTGTTGCCCCTGAGTGAACAAAGCCCCATCGAAACGCCGCCCCGAACCATCGCTTTCGCGCAGGGTAAGCCCCAGATCACCAAACGCCTGATCGACCAGTGATCGCCGCACCACCACCAGCGCCCGCCCATCGGCCAGCGCCGGAGCCGCTCGTTCCCGTTCAGCCACCACCGCAAGAATCCGCTCTGCCAGCGACGCTGCCATGCCGAACTGGAACGATGCCTTGGCATCATCGCCCTGCCGGATGAATCGCTGGCTGGCCCGGAATTGTTCCCAGCCCTCGGCCAGCGCCTGCCGGATCACCTGTTCGAGGGTCGCTACCATCTCCAGGCTTTCGGGCAGACCCAGAATGACGTGGGTGATTTTGCGGCTGGCATCGCGTTCCATCCACACCCGGCAATCGAACAGGGCGGCGATGGCAGGCAGGCACAGGCCAATCGGTTGGCGTTGCTTTTTATTGGTTGCCAGCTCCAGCCGCTGGCAGGCCGAGGTCTCGACCAGCGCCCGCGGAAAGTCGGCATGGTAACGATCGAGTAATTCCACCAGCTTCCCTGCCGCCGCCACCGCTTCGGCTTCGGTGCAGCCATTGGCGACGGTCCGCGCCCGCAAGGCAGCCACCAGACTGCGCAACTTGTCAGCATTCATTCTAAAGTACCCTTTGCAGTCCTTGATCTGGCAGGCATCTTTTCTTGCCATTTACAGGGGCGGCCATATGCCGGGCCGGAAAACCTTACTCTTTATATTGAAAAGGATATTGACCAACCGGAAAGGCCTGTGGTTGTGTCCTGTTCAGCGGAAGCAACCTGCATTTTCTCCGTTGGGAACACCGCACAGACACAAAAATACGGCCTGTGCGCCCAAAGGGCTATCCCCCATCGCCAAACATGGCATGGCCGGAGGACACAAGCAGGGGTTTTTCGCCACAGGGGCCAATCGTCGCGTTTGGATCAGGGACAGGGAACACCATGAGTCTAAGCACAAAGATTTCCATCGTTTTCGGGGCCATCGCCGTGTGCCTGGTTTCCATGCTGGTGGTGATCAACCTGTATGCGTTCCGGTCATTTTCCATCAATGCGTCGACCGAACACATCCGGACGGCTGCCGAAATCGTGCGCGTCCATCTGACCGAAGCGATGATCAACGGGGTGATCGACAAGCGTGAAAGCTTCCTCACCCGCCTGATGGAAGTGCAGGGTCTGTCTTCGGCCCGCGTCATCCGTGGTCCGCAGGTGGTCAAACAGTTCGGCCCAGGCCTTGGTGGCCGTGAAACCGCCTTTGACACCATTGAAGAATCCGTCCTGCAAAACGGTCAGCCGCAGTACGAAGTCATCGAAAGCGACGACGGCACGACCTTTCGCGGCACCATTCCCTTTGTCGCCACCGCCAGGGGAACCCCCAACTGCCTGCAGTGCCACGAAGTCCCCGAAGGGGCCGTACTGGGGGCCGTCACCATGTCAATGTCGGTGGACAACCTGAAATTCCAGGCGGTAATCACCGTGTTTGCCATCGTCGGCATCGTGATGGTGTTTTCCTCGCTGGCGTTCTTTGTCATTCGCCGCATGATCCGTCCGGTGACCGCCACCGCCCAGAATGTCGAGGAGGCCGTTCAGCGGGCCTTGCGCGGCGATTTCAAGGCCGTTGTCCGCAAGACCACCAACGATGAACTGGGGCAGATTGCCACCGACATGAACCGCCTGCTGGTCTTTCTGGACGCGGGCCTGACCCGGATCGGCAAAAATGTCGCCCACCTGACCAACCGCACCACCAGCAGCGACGACAACCTGCTGGAAGCCACCATCGACATGGTTGATGGTCTGACCCGTGCCGCCCATTTCAAGCAGGCAATCGAAGAAGACGAAACCAAGAGCGAAATTCACCACCGTCTGGCCGAAGTGATGCGGGAAGAATTCCAGTTGCAGGAATATTCCCTCTACGAAATCATCCAGAACAAGAACCAGATGGTCCCGGTCTATGTCGATGGCGAGGCGGAAGGTGCCTGCCGCTGGTGTGACCCGCAGATCATGGTCCGCAGCGAAGCCTGTCGCGCCCGTCGTACCGGCCATCCCGTCGATGGCATCAGCAACCCGGGCATCTGTTACGCCTTCAAGGCTGGCGACCACAACAACGACCGGGTCCATGTCTGCCTGCCGATCATGCAATCCGGCGCGGTTGGCAACGTCCTGCAACTGGTTGCCCGCCCCGAAGACGAGGAGGACCTGCGCAGCAAGATTCCGCTGATCAACGTCTATCTGCGGGAAACCGCCCCGGTGCTGGAAACCAAACGCCTGATGGACTCGCTGCGCGAGTCCAGCCTGCGCGACCCGATGACCGGCCTGAACAACCGTCGCTTCCTCGAGGAATATGTCGAGACCCTGGTGGCCAACAGCCAGCGCAACCAGATGGGCCTGACGGTGATGATGCTCGACCTTGACCATTTCAAGATGGTCAACGACACCTACGGCCACGACGCGGGCGATGCGGTGCTGAAATCGCTGGCCAAAGTGTTGCGGCAGGCGGTGCGGGCGTCGGACATGGTCATTCGCTATGGCGGCGAAGAATTCATGATCATTCTGGTGAATACGGTCGGAGACCCCGCCGATCAGGTCGCCGAGAAAATTCGCGCCTCGGTCGAAGCGATGGAAACCCATGTCGGGGCCACCACCCTGCGAAAGACCATCTCGATCGGTGTCGCCGATTTCCCCAGCGACAGTGATACCTTCTGGCAGGCGGTCAAGTTTGCTGACGTTGCGCTGTATCAGGCCAAGGAAAGCGGACGCAACCGCGTGGTCCGCTTTGTCTCGGACATGTGGCAGAACAAGAAAGAGTATTAGACCAGTGAGCGCAAAAGTGGTTCCGGTTTTGCGCAAAATCACTGCGATAGATAAAAATGTCAGAGCAGTGTGCGCAGGCAGCCTTCCTCCCCCTTTTTGACGCTCACGACCCTTGCGGCCTGGCAGAAAACAGGGCCACCGAAAGGAAGCATCCGGTTCGGGAGTCGCCTTTGGGCACCTGGTCCGAACCGGTCGCGCGACACGACCCAAACGTATTACACCTACAGGAACAAAGACCACAAAACAAAAGTGTCGATGATCACACCAAGGGTTTGCATAAAACAGTATATACAGCCGCACTATACCTATGCTCCATCAGGATCGTGCACTCTGCCGCATAAAAGGGATTGATCAACGTTCACCTGCTACCTATTCTCAATGGGACAGAGGGTTGCCCCATCGCTACAGAGGTGGCGGGCACGGGGATCAACCCTTCCGTAACAGTTCGCAAACACCTGCGGCCTCATACAAAAGGCTGACTCCAGTTTTACTGCGTCAGACCCGTTGTCTATTCGATGCAGGTGCTTTGCCCCAGTGCGAGGGCTTGACCGTGCAAGAACGGCTTATCCGACATATTCGAGAATCCCTTGGGTTCACCCAGCAGGAATTCGCTGCCAGCTTGGGGATCAGCCAGGCCACCGTCTCGCGCTGGGAAGCTGGCCGTGTCAGCCCGGACATCGAAATGCGCCGCCGCATTCATGATCTGGCGCGCAAGGACCGCGGGATGGTCGATGCGCCGCTGTTCGCCCTGATCCGTCGTTCGCCGAGCTATATGGCCCTGCTGGACATGGACATGCGGGTGATGGCCCTGTCCGACACCGCCGCCGCCCTGCACCGCCTGTCGGCCCGCGAGGCCTGTGGTGTCAACTATCGCCCGTTCTTCAGCGAAGACCTGGAAGAAGCCTATAACCAGTCGCTGGCCGCCGGTTTCTTTACCGGCAACACCCTGAACGTTGACCTGTGCTGCCGCATGCTGACCCTGCAGGGTGAGACTGTGTACATGCGCGGGACCTGGCACATCGTGCACCGCCCGTCCAACGGCCACCCGCTGTTGATCTGGCAGGGCGAGCAGATCAGCGAAGCCGAATACCTGTCGACCTCGGCCGAACAGGGTGTGGTCCGTGTCGTTGGCCTGCACGAATGGCTGGAAGACGGCATGCCGAACGGCTCACAGATCGAGGCTGTTGCCTGACAATGCCTGAACACGCCATTGGCGGTTTTGAAGCGGCGCTGATCCTGTTGATCAGCGCCGTCGTCTTTGTACCGCTTGCTGTCCGTTTCAACATCGGCTCCATTCTTGGCTATCTGGGGGCTGGCGCGCTGGTCGGGCCCTCGGGGCTGGGGCTGATCCAGAATGTCGATGCCGTGCGCCACCTCGCCGAATTCGGGGTGGTGTTTTTGTTGTTCATCATCGGTATCGAGATGAAGCCGTCCCGCCTGTGGCTGATGCGACGACAGGTCTTTGGTCTGGGCGGCAGTCAGGTCCTGATCACCGGTGCGGTGCTGGCCTCGGCCATTGTCTTCCTGCCCCTGTTTCCCTCGCCGCTGAATATGGGACAGGCGTCCCTGATCGGGTTGGGGCTGGCCCTGTCATCGACCGCAATGGGGCTGCAAATCCTGGCAGAACGGCGCGAGTTGTCGGCCCCCCATGGCCGCAGCGCCTTTGCCATCCTGCTGTTGCAGGACCTGATGGTGCCGGTCTTGCTGGCGATGGTGCCGATGATGGCCAACAAAACCGATGAATTCGGGGATGAACTGGCCTTTGCTGCCCTCGAAGCCTTCGGGATGATCTTTGCCGCCTTGCTGATTGGCCGTCTGATGCTGCGCCGGGTCCTGCGGGTGGTCGCCCAAAGCCGCAGCTCGGAAATCTTTACCGCCGTCGCCCTGCTGATTGTCCTCAGCATGGCGTGGATCAGCGAACAGGCCGGACTGTCGCAGGCTCTGGGGGCCTTTCTGGCCGGTTTGTTGCTGGCCGACTCTGAATACCGCCACCAGATTGAAGGCGACATCCAGCCGTTCCGCGGCCTGCTGCTGGGCCTGTTCTTCATCGGCGTCGGCATGAGCATCGACTTGCGGCTGCTGCTGACCGACTGGCCGCTGATTCTCGCCCTGCTGGTCGGACTGATGGCCATCAAGACACTGGTCCTGATCCCGTTGTGTGGCCTGTTCGGACAGGACTGGCGCGACGGTACCCGCGTCGGCCTGCTGTTGTCGCAGGGCGGCGAGTTTGCCTTTGTGCTGTTTGGCATCGCCATCAGCCAGAACGTGCTGTCGCCCCAGATCGGCAGCATGCTGGTGCTGCTGGTTTCCCTGTCAATGGCGCTGACCCCACTGGTCGTTCTGGCTGCTGAACGTCTGCATCACCGGTTGTCGCCAGTCACCACCACGTTGCGAGCCGATACCCCGCCCGAGCCCCGCACCAACGAAGCCCACGTCATCATTGCCGGGTTCGGTCGGGTCGGTCGTACGGTGGCCGTTCTGCTGAAAGCGGCGGGCAAACCCTATCTCGCCTTTGACAAGGATCTGGAGCGGGTCGCACGCGGGCGGGCTGCGGGCTTTGAGGTCTTTTACGGCGATTCCAGCAGGCCCGAGGTGCTGCGCGCCGGTCACGCCGCCCGTGCGGCGTTGCTGGTGGTCACCCTTGATGATCCCGGAGCCACCACCCGGCTGGTGGCCTGCATCCACCAGCAATTTCCGGATTTGCCAATCCATGCCCGCGCCCGCGATCTGGTGCATTCGCAATCCCTGCATTCCAGTGGTGCCCTGCAGGTGGTGCCGGAAACCCTCGAAGCCAGCCTGATTCTGGGGGACAAGGTTCTGACCGCCCTTGGCATGGCCAGTTCGGACGTTTCAGCCGTCATCCACGCCCAGCGCGAGAATGGCTATGCCCTGCTGATGCAATCAGGTCTGGCGCAGGACCCTGCCGGGAATTAGAGTATTGTGCGTGAAATCTGACGCCACAGGACACGACAGTTTCTGAAAAAGAATGGGCTACCGCCCAGACCCGTTTGGGACCTGAGGCCCCAAGCCCCCTTTTTTCTTTCAATATCAAATCAATGGGGTCCGGGGCATCAAGGCCCCGGCGAGGTGTGGAGCAGCGCTCCACGTTACTGTCGTGTACTGTGATCTGACGCAGGCACGCTGGTATAACCCTTTTATCTGTCGCAGTGATGATGCGCAAAACCGGTTCCCGCTTTTGCGCACGATGCTTTATGCTTCAGACAGGCTCCCCCATCGGCCTTTCCTCTGATAGCAGGGCATCCCATGACTCTTGCGCACATCAGCCTGTCTTCCCGCACCCTTTCTGATCACGATCTGACCCGCCTGCTGCACGAAGACGCCCCGCACGGCGATCTGACCACCAGCAGCCTGGGGATCAGCGGCCACCCCGGCCAGATGACCTTCCGTGCCCGTGGCCCGCAACGGCTGTCCTGTAGCGAAGACGCCGCCCGTCTGATCGAACTGGCCGGAGCAACTGTTTTGTCCGTTCGCCCCTCTGGCAGCACTCTGGCCGATCAAGAGGAAATCCTGCATGCCGAAGGCCCGGCAGGAGCCTTGCTGCTGGCGTGGAAAGTAGCCCAGACCTTGCTAGAATACACCGCTGGCATCGCCAGCACCACGGCGGCACTGGTTGCGGCCAGCCGTCGCCCGGATGGTACCGGTCCGCTGATTGCCTGCACCCGCAAGACCTTCCCCGGTACCCGCGCCCTTGCCGCCCGTGCAGTCCGCGATGGCGGTGGGATCATGCATCGCCTCGGCCTGTCGGAAACGATCCTGCTGTTTCCCGAACACATCGCCTTTGCCGAGTTGGCCAACGCCATCAGCCAGCTGCGCGCCGCAGCGCCGGAAAAACGGGTGGTGGTCGAGGTTGGTTCCCTTGCTTCCGCCCAGCAGGCGGTCCATGCCGGAGCCGATGTCTTGCAACTGGAGAAGTTTTCTCCCCCCAATGTGGCCGAGGTCACCCAATGGGTCAGCACCCATGCCCCCCAGTGCATCGTCGCCGCTGCCGGGGGCATAACCCCCGACAACGCAGCAGCCTATGCGGCAGCAGGGGCCGATGTGCTGGTCACATCCTGGCCATACTTTGCCCCGCCACGGGATGTCAGCGTCAGCATTACCGCCAAGGCATCATCCTGAAAACAATCGGTGCAAAAAAGGGCCGCAAGGCACGACAGCAGTCAGCAAGGTCATGGAGCACGGCTCTAGCCTCAGAACGGCCAGAACAGCGGGATGACCAACACCGCCACGATACCGACAATGATGTTCATCGGAATCCCGACACGCAGGAAGTCAGAGAAGCGATAACCACCGGCAGAGTAAACCATGGTGTTGGTCTGATAGCCGATCGGGGTGGCAAAACTGGCCGACGCTCCGAACATCACCGCCACCACGAACGGACGCGGGTCCACCCCCAACTGATGGGCCAACCCCACGACCACCGGGGTCATGATCACCCCGACCGCATTGTTGCTGACGATTTCGGTCAGGAAAGAGGTCAGAACATAAATGGCCGCCAGCATCACCCATGGCGACAAGCCATCGAACAGCGGCACCAGCCCGCTGACCACCATCTCGACCGAACCGGCTTTTTCCATCGCCGTCCCGACACCCAGCATGGCGAAAATCAGGATCAGGATACGCCAGTCAACCGAACGATAGGCCTCATCGGCATCCACACAGCGCGTCAGCAGGACGACTGCTACGCCGATCACCGCCAGACCGGCAATCGGAACCCACTCAAGGGCGGCAATCACCATGATCGCCAGCACCACGACCATCACGATCGGGGCCTTGGACCGGCGCAGCGGCTGTTCTTCCGGCTCGGCCAGATTGATCAGGCGTTCAGCGGTTGCCAGACGGCGCATGTCATCGGGCGTCCCTTCCAGTAACAGGGCGTCGCCGACCCCCAGCACCACGTCATCCATGTTGCCGCGCAGGTTTTCCCCCGCCCGGTGAACAGCCAGCGGATAGACGCCATAGCGACGGCGAATACGCACATCCCCCAGCCGGTTGCCGACCAGCGGTGACGATGGCCCAACCAGACCTTCGGCGATCACCGTTTCGCGGGCGGCCATCGGCTCCAGGGCGTTGCCCTTGGGGAAATCCACCTGCCCTTCATCGCGCAGACTCATCACCTCGGCCACGCGGGTTTTCAGGATCACCCGGTCGCCGCCCTGCAATTCGACGCTGTCCATCACCCGCCGCAGGGATTCTTCGCCGCGTAGAACGTCAATCACCCGGCCATTGGCCCGCTTGAACAGCGCCACCTCCAGCGGCTTGCGTCCGATCAGGGGGGAACTGATCGGAATCAGGACTTCGGTCAGGAAATTGCTGCGCCGCCCGTCACCCAACAGTGAAGTCACGGTATCCCGCTCGGGCAACAGCCGCTGCCCCACCAGCAACAGGTACAACAGGCCCACCGTTCCCATCACCATACCGGGTAGGGTGATTTCAAACATCCCGAACGGTTCCAGCCCCTGCGCCCGCGCCACCCCGTCCACCAGCAGGTTGGTTGAGGTGCCGATCATGGTACAGGTGCCCCCCAGAATGGTGGCATAGCTAAGCGGGATCAGCATTTTCGACGGAGCCTGATTCAGGGTGCGGCACAGCCCCATCACCACCGGCATCATCACGATCACCACCGGCGTGTTGTTGATGAAGGCCGAGGCCAGCATCACCAGCACCAGCATCACGATCATCGCCAGCGCCGGCCGTCCAGCCGCCACCGCACTCATCATTTTACCAAGGGCTTCGATGGCCCCGGTACGCATCAAGGCTCCGGACAAAACGAACATTGCCCCGATGGTTGCCGGAGCACTGTTGGAAAAAACCTTCAGCAGGTCATTGGTATCAAGCAACCCCAGTGTCAGCAGCAAGGCCACACAGGCGACCGCGATGGTATCAGGCGGATATTTTTCCCACACGAATGCGGCAAACAACAGCGCGATGACGACAAGGACGACAACACCCGCATAGGGTTGCAGCCCCAGCAATTGCATCAGCATGATCCGCGACCCCTTTGGCAGACTGTGAAAGTCTTTTGCACCCCGGCCCCCCGGTTGCTCACCGGGGTGCCGGGCATTGGGCAGGCACAATATCCAGATTCAGCTTTTTTAAAAGGTATTATTCTGCGCAAACAACACTTACGGGTCGTTATTTTAAACCTGATAGTACGAACGATACCAGTCAACAAAGGCCCCGACCCCGTGTTCAACGGTGGTGGTCGGGCGGTACCCGGTATCCCGCTCCAGTGCCGAGGTATCAGCAAAGGTCGCCGACACGTCGCCGGGCTGCATCGGCATCATGATCAGCTCGGCGGTCTTGCCCAGTTTGGCTTCCAGCGTGCGGACGTAATCCATCAACTGCACCGGCGCGCCCCGGCCAATGTTATAGACCCGGTACGGCCCGATGCCGCTGGCCCCCGGATCGGGGTGGCGGGTGGCGGCGGTCCACTGTTCATCCACGCTCGCCGGACGATCGCACACCCGCACCACGCCTTCGACGATATCCGCGACATAGGTAAAGTCGCGCTGCATGTCGCCGTTGTTGTAGACCTCGATCGGCTTGCCTTCGAGGATCGCCTTGGTGAACTTGAACAGCGCCATGTCCGGGCGGCCCCACGGACCGTAGACGGTAAAGAAGCGCAGGCCGGTGGTCGGCACACCAAACAGATGGCTATAGGTGTGGGCCATCAGTTCATTGGCCCGCTTGGTGGCGGCATACAGGCTCATCTGGTGGCCGACGCCGTCGCTTTCCCGGAACGGCATCGTTTCATTGGAGCCATACACCGAACTGGTCGAAGCATAGATCAGGTGTTCAACCTGATAATGACGGCAGCATTCCAGAATGTTCAGGAAGCCCACCAGATTGCTGTCCACATAGGCGTGGGGGTTCTGCACACTGTAGCGAACACCGGCCTGCGCCGCCAGATTGATCACCCGCTGCGGGCGGTGGCTGGCAAACACGGCGGTCAGAGCATCACGGTCCGAAATATCCAGACGAGCCTCAGTAAAAGCCGGATTGGCCTTCAGCAGTGCCAGACGGGATTCCTTCAGGCGGACATCATAGTAATCATTCACACAATCGACGCCGATCACTTCGTCGCCACGCGCCATCAGCGCCTGCGCGGTGTGAAAGCCAATAAAGCCAGCCGTACCAGTGACAAGGATTTTCATCAGTCTCGATCCATCGGGATATTTGCTGCGGGAAATCCTAGAGCATTGTGCGGACGGTGGTAACCGCTTTTCGCAAAAACAATGCGACAGACCCTACCACACCGGCTTGTACTGCTCGGCCCATTGCTGCCACATCAAGACCGTCCACAGGGCCTGCGTGTGGTTGCGCACGCCGCGAACGTGCTGGTCCCACGCCATCCGCACCGCCCGCACATCCAGCGCCCCGCCATCGCGCAGCCGCTGTTCGTCCAGCAGGCTTTCCGCCCACTCCCGCAGCGGACCGCGCAGCCAGTCGGCAATCGGGGCGGCAAAGCCCTGTTTCGGGCGATCAAACAGCATTTCCGGCAGATGGCGATGCAGCACCTGCCGCAGCAACCATTTGCCCTGTCCATGGCGGATTTTCTGATCCATCGGCAGGCTCCAGCTGAATTCCACCACCCGGTGATCGAGCAACGGCACCCGCGCTTCCAGCGCCACCGCCATGCTGGCCCGGTCAACCTTGGTCAGAATGTCGTCGGCCAGATAGCTCAACTGGTCGATGGCCTGCATCCGGGGAACACCACTCGGGGCCGCCTGCAGCGCCCGTTCGCTGATATCAAAGCCGCAATCGCGGCCATCCGCCGTCGGCGGCACCTGCCACTGGGAGGCCAGCGCCAGATGCACATCATCAAGGCTGCCCGAGCGCAGCAACGACGCCACCTTGCTGACCCGATCCGCCGGAGCAAACGGGCGGTGGCGCACCGGCAAAACCCCAAACGCCGCCGACCACCACGACGGTGGCACCGCATCCAGCCCGGCAGCCAGCGTCCGCCGCACTCCCAGCGGCCAACCGCCAAAGCGTTGCCACAGGCGATGGCCGGCCAGATAGCGGGTATAGCCGGCGAACAGCTCGTCTCCACCATCGCCGGACAGGGCCACCGTCACATGCTGGCGGGTCATTTCCGATACCAGATAGGTCGGAATCTGCGAAGAATCGGCAAACGGCTCGTCGAACATGGTTGCCAGTCGCGGCACCACATCACGGGCATGGGCATCGGTCACTCGCAGCTCGGTATGGTCGCTGCCCAGAGCCTTGGCAACCGCCGCCGCGTGATGGCTTTCGTCAAAATCTGCGCTCTCGAACCCGATGGAGAAGGTCCGCACCGGCCGGTCACTGGCCTGCTGCATCAGCAGGGCCACCAGCGAACTGTCAATGCCACCGGACAAAAAGGCCCCCAGCGGCACATCGGCCACCATCCGCCGCTGAACCGCGTCGCGCAGCAGGGTTTCCAGCCGGTCGATGGCTTCGGCATCGGACAGGCGCGGAGCCTGTACCCCGGCAGCAATCACGTCGCCCAGCGTCCAGTACGCCGCCTCGACCGGTGCCCGGTCACTGCCGGAAAAGGTCACCATGCAGCCCGGCATCACATGCCGCACGCTGTCATAAATGCTGTCCGACCCTTGCACATAGCCAAAGCGCAGGAAGCGGGCCAGCGCCGCCCGGTTCACCCGTGGCGCCCAGTCATCATGGGCCATCAGGGCTTTCAGTTCCGAGCCGAACACCACCGTCCGCCCGGCCCGGCCCCAGTACAGCGGCTTGACCCCCAGCCGGTCGCGCACCAGCACCAATGTCTTTTCGTGGCGATCCCACAGGGCAAAGGCAAACATGCCGATCAGGCGGTTGACCGTCTGGCCCACCCCCCAGACGGCACAGGCCTCAACGATGGTTTCGGTATCGGAATGCCCGTGCCATGCCGGTTGATGGCCTTCGGCAGCCAGAGCCGCCCGCAGGTCGGCACTATTATAGACTTCGCCGTTATAGGTCAGCACATAGCGGCCACAGTGCGAGACCATCGGTTGCGCCCCGGCGGGCGACAGGTCAACGATCGACAGGCGACGGTGCGCCAGCCCCAGACCTTCGGTCGCGTCACACCAGATGGCCCCGGCATCCGGTCCCCGGTGCAGCAACTGGTCTCCCATCCGGCGGCTCAGCGCCTCGGCCTGCTGGAGGGGGAGAGAGGGACCAAAGAAGCCCGCAATGCCACACATCGCCGTCTCGCTTTCGCAACTGCTGCCAAGCCTTTGCTATAGCGGTCGTTGACCCGTCAGGCAACCCGGTGATGCAATCCCGCCCCATTCCAGCGGTTTTCCACCCTGTTCACCGGTGGTTTTTGACGAACGGTTCTTGTCGCCCTGCACCTGCTCTTGTAAAAACGCACTCCATGTGCCCTTCCAATCCTTCTGCCTGCGTTTGCGAAGGCATCCCCTGTCAGGACAACACAATGACCGCCCATACCCGCAAGATCTCGGTAATCGGCCTTGGCTATGTGGGGCTGCCTGTGGCCGTCGCCTTTGGGCGACAGGCGCCAGTGGTCGCCTTTGACATCAACTCCCGGCGTATCGCCGAGCTGAAGGCCGGACACGACCGGACCGGCGAAGTCGATGATCACGAACTGGCGGCGACCTCGCTGATCCTGACCGATTCCCCCGCCGATCTGGCGCAGGCCGATTTCCACATCATCACCGTGCCGACCCCGATCGACGACGCCATGCTGCCGGACCTGCGACCGCTGATCAGCGCCTCGCGCACCATCGGCAAAGTGCTGAAAAAGGGCGATATCGTCGTCTATGAAAGCACCGTCTATCCCGGTGCCACCGAAGAAGACTGTGTGCCGGTGCTGGAAGCCGAAAGCGGCCTGACCTTTGGCCGCGACTTCACCGTTGGCTACAGCCCCGAACGCATCAATCCGGGCGACCGCGAGCACCGCTTCACCACCATCAAAAAGGTGGTGTCCGGCTCGGATGCCGCCACCCTCGACATCGTGGCCGCCGTCTATGGCAGCGTGGTCGAGGCGGGCATTCACCCTGCCCCGTCGGTGAAGGCCGCCGAAGCCGCCAAGGTGATCGAAAACACCCAGCGCGACCTGAACATCGCCCTGATGAACGAGCTGTCGGTGATTTTCCACCGGCTGGACATCGATACCCGCGACGTGCTGGCCGCCGCTGGCACCAAGTGGAACTTCCTGCCGTTTACCCCCGGTCTGGTCGGCGGGCACTGCATCGGCGTGGACCCCTATTATCTCACCCACCGCGCCCAGCGGGCAGGCTATCACCCGGAAGTCATCCTTGCCGGTCGCCGGATCAACGACAACATGGGGGCCTTCATCGCCCGCGAGGTGATCCGCTCGCTGATGACTTCGGCCAGTGGCGACGCCAGCGGCGCCCGCACGGTGACCGTGCTGGGCTTCACCTTCAAGGAAGACGTCCCCGACCTGCGCAATACCAAGGTGGTCGATGTGGTGCGCGAGCTGGAAAGCTTTGGCGTACAGGTGCAGATTTATGACCCGGTGGCCGATGCCGCCGAAGCCCATCACGAATACGGCCTGACCCTGACCGCCCGCGCCGACCTGCGCCCCGCCGATGCGGTGGTGCTGGCCGTGTCCCACGCCGAATTCCGTGCCGCAGGCTGGGATCTGCCAGTCGCCCTGCTGCGCGATGGCCGGGGCATGGTTGCCGACGTCAAGGGCATCCTCGACCGTTCCGCCGTTCCGGCCAATGTCACCCTGTGGCGCCTGTAAGGCACAAATCCAATGAGCTCTTTGCCCGCCAACCGCCGTGCTGCCCTCACCCTGTTCACCGCCGTCCTGCGCGACCACAAGCCGCTGGAAGATCAGGCCGAACAGATTTGTCGTTCTCTGGAACCGCGTGACCGGGCCTTTGTCCGCATGGTGGTGGCCACCACGCTGCGCCGGATCGGCCAGATTGATGGCGTGCTGAACCGCTGCCTTGATCGCCCGATGCCCGCCAAGCTGGCGATGGTGCGTGATGTCTTGCGTCTGGGGGTGGCCCAGATGGTGTTCCTCGACACCCCGGCCCATGCGGTGGTCGATACCGCCGTCCAACTGGTCAAGGATGGCAAGTTTGCCCCCTATGCCGGGCTGACCAATGCCATCCTGCGACGGGTGGCACGCGATGGCAAGGCGATGGCCGAGGCCATCGACGCCTGCCGCCTGAACACGCCGCGCTGGCTGTGGAACGACTGGGTTGCGTCCTATGGCGAAGACACCGCCCGTGCCATCGGTGAGGCTCATCTGGGCGAAGCGCCGCTCGACATCTCGCTAAAGCCGGGCGAAGACCCCGCCGTTTGGGCCGAGCGTCTGGAGGCGGTTGTGCTGCCGACCGGCTCGCTGCGCCGGGCTGCTGGTGGCGCGGTGCAGGATCTTCCCGGCTTTGCCGACGGTGTGTGGTGGATTCAGGATGCCGCCGCCGCCATGCCGGTGCGCTTGCTGGGCGATGTTCAAGGCCTGTCGGTGCTGGACCTGTGCGCCGCCCCCGGTGGCAAAACCTGCCAGCTTGCCGCCGCCGGGGCCACCGTCACCGCCATCGACCGATCGGCCCGCCGTCTGCGGCGGGTGAGCGAAAATCTGGCCCGTCTGGGCCTGAGTGCCACTGTGCAGGACGGTGATGCCATCGTTTGGCGGCCAGAGGCCCCGGTGGATGCCATCCTGCTGGATGCCCCCTGCTCGGCCACCGGCACCATCCGCCGCCATCCCGACGTTGCCCGCCTGAAGAAGCCGCAGGACGTGCTGGACCTTGCCACCACTCAGGCCGATTTGCTGAAGGCCAGCGCCGAGATGCTCAAGCCCGGTGGGCTGGTGGTCTATTGCACCTGTTCACTGCAAAAGGCCGAAGGCGAAGACCAGATTGCCGCCGCCCTTGAAACCCTGCCCTTCGTGCGCGAGCCGATCCGCCCGCAAGACATCGGCGGGCTGGCCGAGATGATCACCCCGGACGGTGATCTGCGGACCCTGCCCTGTCACATCCCGCAGCTTGGCGGACTCGATGGATTCTTTGCCGCCCGTCTGCGGCGCGTATGAGGACAAGGGGGGCGGCCCCGCACTCGACAGTTGGAGGGGAATGGCGGACTACCGTACGAACCCGTTTGGTGTCGATGCTCCCGGCCCCCCACTTTTTCTTTCAATATCAAAGGAATGGGGTCTGGGGCCTGACGGCCCCAGCGAGGTGTGGAGCAGCGCTCCACGTCCTTGTTTGTTTTTGCGAAAACCGGTTCCCACTTTTCGCGCAATGCTCTAGCCGTTCAGGTTCGCCAGCCCCAAACGGGACGCAGCCACCACCGCCCCGGTGCGGTTGGAAACGTTCAGCGCCTTGAGAATCGCCGTGACGTGCAATTTGACCGTCCCTTCGGACAGATCAAGGATGCGGGCGATTTCCTTGTTCGACTTTCCCTGTCCCAGCAAGGCCAGCACTTCGCGCTGACGGGGTGTCAGCGGTGACACATCGCCATGCTCCGCCGTCGAAGCCAGCGGGACGCCATGGTGCGACAGACCAGCCAAAGCCGCTGTCGGGTCCTGCGCATGGGCGCTCATCGGGCTTGGCTCATCAATCAGCGTCGGCGGCAAATAAACGCCGCCCGACAGCACCAGCCGCAACGCCGACAGCATCACCCGCGAGCTGGACGTTTTCGGGATGAACCCGGCAGCCCCCAAACGGACCGCTTCCAGCACCAACCGACGATCTTCCGATGCCGACAGGATCACCACCGGCAAGGACGGCGCCCGTTCCTTCAAGCTCCGCAGCACATCGGTCCAGGTGCGACCCGGCATCACCAGATCAAGCAGCAGCACATCCACGACGGGACCGTTGTCAATCCGGCTTAGAATTTCCTCATAGCACGAGGCTTCGACCACCTCGACGTCTGGCCCCAGCTCGTTCAAAACCAGCCGCAGGCCATCGCGAAACAGTTCATGATCGTCAGCAATCAGGACGCGCACGGTCTCTCCTGTCAGAACCAGATCATCGTGCAGGACAGCAATCCCGGGCATGATGGTCCCTCTGTTTCACAATCACATCGATGATGAGCAAAACCAATGCCCATTTTTAGACGAACGAATGTTTCCACACTCTCGTTATATACACCTCTGCAGGCCGCAGCGACAGAAAAGCGTTCATGAGAGCATTGTGCGAAAAGTGGGAACCGGTTTTCGCAAGAACAATGCGGCAATACAAAAGACTAGACGCAGCGTGCCTGCGTCAGGTTTACCGCACGCAGGTCTAATTAATAAAGATATATCTTAAGTGCGGTTCAGCAACCACAAAGACTGCCTATTTATTGGAATAAATAAGGATATGCCGTTGTCCTTATTATATACCCCCAAAAACGAAGACCACCCACGCCATGGTCGCGTGGGTGGTCCCCGGAAAGCCTGTCTGATGGGGGCAGGCGCCTGATACGCTCAGGCAAACGGAATATCCGTTAAACCATCATGCGCCAATCCTGACCCGTGATGGCCCAACCTTACTCTGGTACAGCAGGCCGAAACCTGCCGCACCAGATGGTCCATTTACTGACCGCCGCCCAACGAGTGGACAAAGATGGTGACCATCTTGATGTCCTCGTCCTTCAGACGACCAGCCCACGCCGGCATGACACCGTGCTTCGGCTTGTTCACCTGGGCCTTGATCATGTCGACGGTCATTTCACCGCCCGGACCGGCATACAGCCACACATTGTTGCCCAGAGCCGGTGCCCCCATGTCAGGGTTACCGTCAGAGACCGGGTTGGCCGCATCCGAGCTGTGGCAGGCAGCGCAGTTGTCAACATACAGCTGCTTGCCCGGCAGATCACCACCCTTACCCTGTGACATGGCCTTCACGTATTCGGCCAGCTGGGTAATTTGTTCAGGTGGCAACTGGCCTTCAAAGGCCGGCATTTCCGACACGCGGGTGTCTGCCGACTTTTCAGACCGGATACCGTGCAGGACGGTGGTCTGAATGCTTGCCAGAGAACCGCCCCACAGCCATTCGTCGTCGGCCAGGGTCGGGAAGCCAACCGCACCAGCGCCACCGGACTGGTGACACGGAGCGCAGTTTTCCTTGAACAGCAGAGCGCCACCAGCCATCGCGTACTGACGCAGGCTGGAGTCGGCGGCGATTTCGTCCACCGACTTGGCAGCAATGGCCTGCAGCTGGGTGGCGTGCGAAGCCTTGGCGACTTCGACGTCCTTTTCCAGCCCCAGACGGGAGTTGTAGCCCAGCATCCCGGGGGTAAAGCCGTTGCCCAGCGGGAAGGCCGGCATGGCCACCCAGTAAGCAATCGCCCACAGGATACAGATGTAGAACACATACACCCACCAACGCGGGAGCGGTGTGTTCAGTTCCTTAATACCGTCCCACTCATGGCCGGTCGTAGACTGGCCGGAAATGGCGTCCTTTTCAGGGATTCCCGCCATCGGTTCGCTCCTCGTGTTTGTCGTCGTCCCTCAGGGGGATCATTGCGTCATTGTCGAACCGGCCCCTGTTTTTCGGCCAGTACGCCCACACAATGATCCCGAGGAAGCAGATCATCAGCCACAGACCCCAGAACTGACGGAGAAAGTCCGAGAGTTCCCTGATCATCTCCATCACAACCTCTTAGCGGAAGTTACGGGCAGACTTGGGATCGAATTCGGTGAAGTCCACCATGGTGCCCAGAACCTGCAGGTAAGCCACCAGAGCGTCCATTTCGGTGATCTTTTCCGGATGTCCGTCAAAGTCACCAACCACGGCCTTCGGGTAACGCGCCAGCAGGGCAGTATGGTCAACAGCCGGGTCAGCCTGGTTTTTCAGGTCTTCGGCGGCAGCAGCCTGTGCTTCCTGGGTATAGGGGACGCCGACCACCGACAAAGTCTTAATGCGGGGGCCGATATCAGCGAAACTCAGTTCCCGCATCAGGTGCGGATAGCCGGGCATGATCGACTCGCGCACAACGTCGCGCGGGTTGATCAGGTGGCGGCGGTGCCAGTCGTTGGAGTACTTGCCACCAACACGGGCCAGGTCCGGACCGGTGCGCTTGGAAGCCCACTGGAACGGGTGGTCGTACTGGGACTCAGCCGCCAGGCTGTAGTGACCATAGCGCTCGACTTCGTCACGGAACGGACGGATCATCTGCGAGTGACAGTTGTAGCAACCTTCACGCACATAGATGTCACGGCCCATCTGCTCGAGCGGGGTATAGGGACGAACGCCCTGAACCTTTTCGATGGTGCTTTCGATCGAGAACAGGGGAACCACTTCGACCAGGCCACCGATGATCACGGTGACGAAGATGCCGAGAACGAGAAAGAGAACGTTAGTCTCCATCTTCTCGTGGTTTTTGACGAGACTCATTGTCTGCTACTCCCCCTCTTAGCGCCGCGCACCGGCCGGATAGGCCTCGGGCGATTCAAAGGGCTGCTCCTCGCGGATGTCCCCCTTGATGGTGCGGTACATGTTGTACGCCATGATCAGGCCACCCAGGACGAACAGAGCGCCACCGGTTGCACGGATCACATAGTACGGGTGCATCGCTTCCACGGTTTCGATGAACGAGTACTGGAGGAAACCCAGCTCGTCATACGCACGCCACATCAGACCCTGCATGATACCCGAGATCCACATCGCGGTGATGTAGAGCACGATACCGATGGTGGCGATCCAGAAGTGGTAGGAAACCAGACGCATGGAGTACAGGGACTTGCGCTGCCACAGAACCGGGATCAGGTAGTACATCGAGCCAAAGGACACGAATGCAACCCAACCCAGCGCACCGGAGTGCACGTGACCAACGGTCCAGTCAGTGTAGTGGGACAGCGAGTTCACTGCCTTGATCGACATCATCGGACCTTCGAAGGTGGACATACCGTAGAAGGCGACCGAGGACACCAGGAAACGCATCACCGGGTCGGTGCGCAGCTTTTCCCAGGCACCGGACAGGGTCATGATGCCGTTGATCATGCCACCCCAGGACGGCATCCACAGCATGACCGAGAAGGTCATCCCGAGGGTCTGCGTCCAGTCAGGCAGGGCGGTGTAGTGCAGATGGTGCGGACCGGCCCAGATGTACAGGAAGATCAGGGCCCAGAAGTGCACGATCGACAGGCGGTACGAGTAGACCGGACGATTGGCGCGCTTCGGGATGAAGTAGTACATCATGCCGAGGAAGCCGGCGGTCAGGAAGAAGCCCACGGCGTTGTGGCCGTACCACCACTGCACCATGGCGTTCTGCACGCCAGCGAACAGCGGATAGGACTTCATCAGGCCACCGCCGAACAGGGCGGTCGGGACGCTGATGTTGTTGCCGAGGTGCAGCATGGCGACGGTGATGATGAACGCCAGCAGGAACCAGTTGGCAACGTAGATGTGGTTTTCCTTGCGGTTGACCAGGGTGCCGACGAAGGTCGCCAGATAGATCACCCAGATCACGGTCAGGAACAGGTCAATCCACCATTCCGGCTCGGCGTATTCCTGGCCCTGGGAATAGCCCAGAACGTAGGACAGCGCAGCCATCACGATGAAAACCTGATAGCCCCAGAAAATGGTGTAACCGGTTCCGTTGCCACCCCACAGGGCGGAACGGCAGGTCCGCTGCACGATGTACAGCGAGGTACCGATCAGAATGTTGCCGCCAAAGGCAAAAATGACGGCAGAGGTGTGAACCGGACGCATGCGACCAAAGGTGGTCCATTCAAGGTCCAGGTTCAGAAACGGAAACGCGAGCTGCCAGGCGATGAAATCGCCCGCCAGAAAGCCGACGACACCCCAGAACATCGCCGCAACGACGAAGCTCTTGATTACGCCGGTATTATAGGCGGTGGTGTCCGCCTGGGCGCCATGCGCCATGGTCGCTTGGGTCATGACCCCTCCTGTATCGACCAGAAGATCTTCCCAATCAGAAACTTGCTCTCCGATTTGGTCCGTGTGTCCTCGCCCCGGCTTGCGCCGTTTCCCCGGCGATAGGACATGAACCTTGGCTTGCCCCCATCCAAAAGGATAGACGTGCTGAAACAGACAGCACCCCCTTGCGGGTGGTGACAGGCTGCCGCACTATGCCCCGGAACGGTGGGAGCAGCCATTGATCTAAATCAATTCACTCCCAATATCCAAGACATTTAAGGAAAAACACCCGTCTTCGCAGGCAGTTGCAACTAACTCGCAATGCATTTTGATTTGGCAGAGCGGTTTGCTCGACTATTGACGGGTTGGACTTTCCTTACCCTTTGGTCTATTCCAGCCGGGCCGTTTCCTTTTTCCCTGTGCAGGAGCACCCCCTGTGAGCACCCCGTCTCTTCCCGCGCTGACCATCCTCAAGGGGCGCTCCCAGCGCCTCCGGAAGGGGCACCCGTGGTTGTTTTCCAACGAAGTGGACATGACCCCCGAGGCCAAGGCCCTGCCCCCCGGTACGCTGGTGCAGGTGATTGATGCTGGGAGCGAACAGCTGGGGATTGCCACCTTCAACCCCCACTCGCTGATCGCCGCCCGCATGATCAGCCGTGATCCCCACTCGGTTATTGACCAGTCGTTCCTTGCCGGACTGATCGGCAAGGCCGATGCCCTGCGCAGCCTGCTGTTTCCCCGCCCGTTCTATCGACTCGTTCATTCCGAGGCTGATGGTCTGCCGGGGCTGATCATCGACCGTTATGGTGATGTGTTTACCGTTCAGGCCAACACTGCGGGCATGGACCGCTTGCTGCCCGAGATCGAGCAGGCGCTGACCGCGCTGTTCCAGCCGCGCGCCATTGTCCTGCGCAATGACAGCCCCGTGCGCGGTCTGGAAGGTCTGGAGATCTACCATCGTCTGGCCAGCGGCACCCTCGATGGTCCGGTGGAGATCGAGGAAAACGGCGTGCGCCTGTTTGCCGACCTCAGCGACGGCCAGAAGACCGGCTGGTTCTATGACCAGCGCCCGAACCGCGCCTTCATCGCCTCGCTGGCGAAGGGGCGGCGGGTGATCGACCTTTATTGTTATGCGGGTGGCTTTGGGGTGCAGGCGCTGGCCGCCGGGGCAGACTCGGCGGTGTTTGTTGACCGTTCGGCCCACGCGCTGGGTCTGGCCCGGATGGCCGCCGAAGCCAACGGTGCCAGCGGGCGGTTCAGCCAGCACGAAGGCGACGTGTTCAAGGTCGCCGCCGATCTGGCCACCGCTGGTGAAACGTTCGGGGTGGTGGTCGCCGACCCGCCGGCCTTTGTCAAAAGCCGCAAGGATCTGGCCGCAGGCAGCAAGGGCTACCGCAAAATGGCCCGACTGGCGGCGGCGCTGGTCGAGCCGGGTGGCTTCCTGCTGTGCGGCTCGTGCTCGCACCACATGCCGGAGGACACCTTCCTCGAAGAAGTCAGCCGGGGGATTGCTCAGGCGGGCCGCTCGGGCCGGATTGTGTGGCGCCATGGCGCCGGTCCTGACCATCCGGTCCATCCGTCCCTGCCCGAGTCCGCTTACCTCAAGTCGATCGTCTTCCAGCTTGATTGATTGAAGATACCCCCCGGCTCTCACCGGGGGGTTTTCTTTATGCCAAACGCGGCACTTCCAGCACAAAGGCGGTTCCGTCCGCCCCACTGCGCAGCAGGGACAGCCGCCCGCCCTGACTTTCCGCCAGTTCGCGGGCAATCGGCAGCCCCAGCCCCGAGCCGCCCGGACGGGCCGAGCCGGAAAAGGGCACGAACAGGTTTTCCCGCGCCTTGGGCGGCAGTCCGGGGCCATTGTCGGCCACCACCACCTGCGCCCATTCACTGGGCCGCCCATCCTGCAAGGTCACGGTCAGCACCGAGGCCCCGGCCTGGGTAGCATTGCGGGCCAGATTGTCGAGGATGCGCAGGATCGCCTCGGGATCAGCCCGCACCGGCCCGCCGGTCTGCCCCTCGATCCGCCATTGCAGCCCGCGCCCACAGCCCTCGGCCACCTCGTCCAGCAATGGCCGCAGGTCAACCGCCACCAGATGCGGCACCGGCGGCTGTTCGGTGGCAAAGCGCAAGGTCGAGGAGGTCAAGGTAACGGCGCGTTCCAGCGCTCGGGCAATACCCTGCGTCACCGCCTTGACCTCGGGGTCCGCCGCCGAGGCTTCCAGCCGGTCAGACTCCAGCAAGGCGGTGGTCAGCACCCCTTTCAGATCATGGCTGATCTTGGCCACCCCACGACCAACCGCCGCCAGCCGGGCCTGTTGCCGCAAGGCATCGCGCAGGCGGGTCTGCATGGTACACAGCGCCTGCTCGGCCAGCGCCACCTCGTCCCCGCGCCGCGAGGGCACGATCACCCGCCGGGCATCGTCCGGTGCCTCGCAAAAAGCGTGCATGCTGGCACTCAGACGGCGCATCGGCCGCACCAGCAGCCACAGCAGGCTGATGTACACCAGCGCGGCGGTAATCAGCGAAATGAACGCCGACAGGATCAGCACCCGCATGCCATAGGCGCGCATTTCCATCAGCATCGGCGTTTCCGGCAACAACACCTGCACCAGCACCCGGTCATCGACCGGTGACAGGCCGATGACTTCGATGGCGCGGTCTTCGGTGGTGATCAGACCGCGCAACGCATCGCCGATCAGCTCAAGGAAACCCTCCTCACGCAGGTCATAGCGCGCCCAGGCATGCGGCACGCTCATCGGACGGCTGCTGAGCGGGTGCAAGGCCAGCGCAGGCTTGCCCGGCTGCCAGGCGGTCATGCTGATTGCCCCGGCGTGCGACAGCAGACGCATCTGCAACGACATGTCCAGCATGCCATCCGGGCGGGCCTCGACCGCCAGCAGGGCCAGATGGGCATCGGACAGGCGGCGTTCGAGGTAATCCAGCCGGAACCGCCCCACCGACGGGGCAAAAATCAACACCTCGGCCAGCATCACGAACAGGGCGGTCAAGGCCAGCAGGCGGGCGGGCAGGCTGCGGCGCCACAGGTGCAGTCTGGCAATCATCGAACGGGCAACCCCACGGTCAGAAAGGTGGCAACGGACCTCGTGCCATCTGGCCGGGGCTTGTTGCGTTGTACCGCACCCCGCCCGCCCCCGCCAGAGCGGGCAACAGCGCAACTTTCCTGTCATCAACGGCGCGACAACGATTGACTCGCCGACGGGGCACGGGTATACACCGTCCCTCGATTTTGCCTGAACCCTCCGGTCCTGTCGGCGGGATGGCGACCTGTTTACTAGGAGTTGGAACCGTGAAACGCACTTATCAGCCGAGCAAGCTGGTCCGCAAGCGCCGCCATGGCTTCCGCGCCCGCATGGCGACCGTCGGCGGCCGTAAGGTCATTGCCGCCCGTCGTCGTCAGGGCCGTAAGCGCCTGTCGGCTTAAGGACGGAAGACGCCGTGATGGCGGATGATGCCGCGCCTGTGGACATCAGCCGCCTGAAGCGGCGCCGGGATTTCTTGCGTGTTGCCGCCGAGCGGCGCAAGTGGGTAACTCCTGGTCTGATTTTGCAGGCTGCTCCCATGCCGGGCAGCCTGGAAACGGCGCAGCGCAAGGGCAAAAGCCGCAAGGCAAAGGCCCCTGCCGCCGGACACACGACTCCCCGCAACGATCTTCGCAATACGGCTGACTGCCCGACCCCGGTATCCGGGCTTGAGGCAGGCAGTGTGGATACGGAGTCGGCTGAGGGTCATCTGTGCTCTGCACCGGATCCGGTTCCGGCCCCGCCCATGGCGAGGGTCGGTTTTACCGTTTCCAAAAAGGTCGGTAACGCGGTTCATCGCAACCGTGCCCGCCGCCGCCTGCGGGCGGTGGTTGATGCCCTGATGGCCGAACTGGCGACTCCGGGGACCGACTATGTGGTGATCGGACGCGTTGATACCGTTGATCGCCCCTATGATGCCCTGTTGCAGGATTTCCGGACCGCCATGAAGCGCGTCCTGACCGCCAGCAAAAGCGCCCCCATGCCCGGCAAGGGCGGCAAGGGCCATGGCCGGGGCAAAGGACGCTCGACCGCCCCTCCTGCAAAAGACAACAGCCCCGCCTCAGCGCCCTCCCGACCGCCGCAACCGCAGGCAAAGCCATCGTGAATCCGCTGATGCTCATCGTGCGGGGCCTGATCAGGGGCTACCAGCTGCTCCTCTCCCCGGTTCTGCCGCCGAGCTGCCGTTATACGCCCACCTGTTCGACCTATGCCCTGCAGGCTCTGGAGCGTCACGGCCTTGTCCGTGGCGGCTGGCTGGCGATTCGCCGGATAGGTCGATGTCACCCCTGGGGCGGGAGTGGCTATGATCCGGTGCCCGATTGCGGTACACAGATGTCGGCAGACGCTCCGTCGTCTGCTCCGCCGCCCCCTCCCGCCGGGTCCGACGACCCGTTGACGGGGACGGAAACGCCTTCTTCTACTCACCGCTGCCACGCCGGCGGCCCACACCGACACGCTTGACTAGCGGACACGGACATGCCCGATCAAAAGAACATCATTATCGCCATTGCCATCTCGCTGGCGATTGTCTTGGGGTTCGAATTCCTGTGGCCTGCAAAGCCCGCCCCGGCCCCCGTGCCGGTGGCCCAGCAGGCTGCCGCCCCGACCGGAGCCCCTCAACCCGCCAGCACCGCCAGTGCGCCGACCGTTCCCGGCTCGCCGGCCCAGACAGCCCTCAACCGTTCCGAGGCTGTCGCTCAGGGTCAGCGCCTGAAGATCGAAACCCCGCAGCTTGCCGGGTCTCTGTCGCTGGTTGGTTCGCGGCTGGATGACCTGACTCTGGTCAACTACCACGAAACCCCGGATACCGCCTCGCCGCGGATTGCGCTGCTGTCGCCCAAGACCACCGCTGAGCCGTATTATGCGGAATTCGGCTGGGTGTCGGGCGACACGGCGGTCAAGGTCCCCGGCCCGGATGCCGTCTGGCAGGCCGATGCCGACGTCCTGACCCCGCAGTCGCCGGTGATGCTGCTGTGGTCGAACGGCGAAGGTCTGGTGTTCAAGCGCACCCTGAAGGTTGATGAGAACTTCATGTTCACCATCACCGACAGCGTGGAAAACACCGGTGGCAAGGCCGTCACCCTCAACCCCTATGGCCTGATTGCGCGCGGCTATACCCCGCACACCCAGGACTTCTACATCCTGCACGAAGGCCCGCTGGGGGTGTTTGACAGCACCCTGAAGGAGCTGAAGTACAAGACCCTGAAGGAAGAAAAGGCGTTCAGCACCGATTCCAAAGGCGGCTGGCTGGGGATTACCGACAAGTACTGGCTGACCGCCATTGACCTGGACAACGACACCTCGTCCAAGGCGCGCTTCCTGTACACCACCTCGGACCAGAAAGACCGCTATCAGGCCGACTTCCTGGGCGAAGCCCGCACCATCGAGCCGGGCCAGTCGGTGGCGGTGAAGACCGACTTCTTCGCCGGTGCCAAGCAGGTGAAGCTGCTCGACCATTACGCCGAAGCCTATCAGATCGACCGCTTTGATCTGGCGATCGACTTTGGCTGGTTCTATTTCCTGACCAAGCCGTTCTTCTATGGTCTGCAGTTCCTGCATGGCCTGTTCGGTAACTTTGGTCTGGCGATTCTGGGCTTTACCGTCGTGCTGCGTCTGCTGATGTATCCGCTGGCCGACAAGTCCTTCAAGTCGATGAGCAAGATGAAGAAGCTGCAGCCGCAGCTGAAGTCCTTGCAGGAAAAGTACGCCGACGACCGCGCCCGCCTGAATCAGGAAATGATGGCGCTGTACAAAAAGGAAGGCGCCAATCCGGTGGCCGGCTGTCTGCCGATGCTGATCCAGATTCCGATCTTCTTCTCGCTGTACAAGGTGCTGTTCGTGTCCATCGAAATGCGGCATGCGCCGTTCTTTGGCTGGATTCACGACCTGTCGTCGCCTGACCCGACCACCCTGTTCAACCTGTTCGGACTGCTGCCGTTCACCCCGCCGACCTTCCTGCACATCGGCGTCTGGCCGCTGATCATGGGGCTGACGATGTGGATCCAGCAAAAGCTGAACCCGGCCCCGGCTGACCCGATGCAGGCGAAAATCATGGGCTTTCTGCCGCTGATCTTCACCTTCATGCTGGCCAACTTCCCGGCTGGTCTGGTGATCTACTGGGCGTGGAACAATGCCCTGTCGTCTGCCCAGCAGTGGATCATCATGCGCAAGGCTGGCGTGTCGGCCTGATCTGTTACCGGCGCAGCGGGGGGAAAGGAAAATACCCCTCTTTCCCCCCGCCGAGCCTTCACCCTCATTTAAATCATCGTGCCGACGGAAAATTTCAGGCACCATGATCCAGAGGCTCCCGGGGTTCCCCGGGCCCTTCATGACAACTTGAACAAAGGATTCCCCCCGTGCGTGACGGTCAACGGCATGACGACGAAGAGCTTGAGGCTGGACGATTATTGTTTTCTCGTCCCTGCACCTTCATGCTCGGCGCTGCCAAACTGGAACAATTGCCCGATAGTGCAGTCCCCGAGGTCTGCTTTGCCGGGCGGTCCAACGTCGGCAAGTCCAGCCTGATTAATGCGCTGACCGGAACCCAGGGGCTGGCGCGAACCTCCAACACGCCGGGCCGGACCCAGGAACTGAACTTTTTCATGCTGGCCGACCGCCTGCTGATCTGTGACATGCCGGGCTATGGCTATGCCGAAGCCCCCAAGGAGCGGGTCAAACGCTGGACCTCGCTGGTCAAATCCTATCTGCGCGGTCGCCCGAACCTGCGCCGGGTGATGCTGTTGATCGACAGCCGCCACGGCATCAAGGACAACGACCACGACATCATGACCATGCTCGACGAAGCGGCAGTCAACTTTCAGGTGGTGCTGACCAAAATCGACAAGCTGAAGGCCGCCGAGGTCGATGCCGTTCTGGCCCGCACCGCGTCGGATCTGGTCAAGCATGTCGCCTCGCACCCGGAAATCCTGCTGACCAGCTCGGAAAAGGGCAAAGGAATGGCCGAGGTCCGCGCCGCAATGGCTGCACTGGCCCTGCCGCCGGTTTGACGACCGGGCCGACAGTCAGAAAAAGATGTGAACCGCTTTTCTCCCCTGGAATGGGCTAGCCGGAGAAAAGCGGTTTTCTCTGGCCCCCTGTCGCTTTACACTGCGCCGGTTTTTGCGGGGAAGGTCGTTCCCCGCAAGCCTTGTGTTCACCCTGCTCACCGTGGGAGCCGCCCTCGATGACCGATACCTCCTCCCCCGCCGTGCAAGCCCCGCCGACCGCTGAAGAGCGTGACCGCTGGCTGCGCAAGGCACAAACCCTGTCCGATGCCTTGCCCTTCATGCGCCAGTTTGCCGGGCAAACCGTGGTGGTGAAGTACGGCGGCCACGCCATGGGCGACGCCGCGCTGGCCGAACAGTTCGCCTCTGACATCGTGCTGCTGAACCAGGTCGGCATCGAGCCGGTGGTGGTCCACGGTGGTGGTCCGCAGATCAAAAAGATGCTGGAACGCCTGAAAATCCAGTCCGAATTCATCGATGGCCTGCGCGTGACCGACAAGGCCACCGTAGATATCGTGGAAATGGTGCTGGCCGGGTCGATCAACGCCGAAATCGTCACCGCCATCAACCGCGCTGGCGGCTTTGCCGTCGGCCTGTCGGGCAAGGACGGCAACCTGATCAAGGCCCGCAAACTGCGTCGCACCAAGCGCGACCCGGACAGCAGCATCGAAACGGTGCTCGATCTGGGGTTCGTCGGGGAACCGACCGACGTCAACACCCATGTGTTGGCCCAGTTTGAACAGTCCGACGTGATCCCGGTGATTGCCCCGATCGGTTACGGCGAAGACGGCGAAACGTACAACATCAACGCCGACACCGCCGCCGGTGCGGTTGCCTCGGCGATGAATGCCACCCGCCTGCTGATGCTGACCGACGTTCCGGGCGTGCTGGACAAAGACAAGAACCTGATCCCCGAAATGACCGTTGAACAGGCCCGCCGCCTGATGAACGACGGCACCATCTCGGGCGGGATGATCCCCAAGGTCGAAACCTGCCTGCAGGCGGTCGAAAGCGGTGTCGAGGCAGCGGTGATCATGGACGGTCGCGTCCCCCATTCCGTGCTGCTCGAACTGTTCACCCCGCACGGGGCGGGCACGCTGATCCGCCTGGACAAAAACTGATCCTGTCGCCCGGTGGAGAACGTTCTCCACCGGGCCAGGACGGCCCGCATCCCGCGACGTTTCCGCCCAACAGTGCCGCCATCAGGAGTCTTGCCATGGTTTCCCGCATCAACGGCCCCCTTGCAACGACGGTCTGCTGGCAGGATGTCGGGCATCTGGACAGCTGGCTGTTTGACCTCGACAACACCCTCTATCCGGCCACCAGCAGCCTGTTCCCGCAGATCGACGCCCGGATGAAGTCGTTCATCGCAAAATTCCTGAACGTCACCCCGGATGAAGCCTATGCCGTCCAGAAACGCTATTACCGCGAATACGGCACCTCGCTGCGCGGGCTGATGCTGGTCAACGGACTGGAACCGGACGAGTTTCTGGCCTACGTCCACGACATTGACCATACGGTGCTGGAACACGATCCGGTTCTGGACAAGGCCCTGTCTGACCTGCCGGGCCGCAAGCTGATTTTCACCAACGGCTCGGAACGGCACGCCGAACAGACCCTGAATACGCTGGGCCTGTCGCATCACTTTGACGGCATTTTCGATGTCAAGGCCGCCGGGTTCGTCCCCAAGCCGGAACCGGCCATCTATCAAAAGGTGATTGAGCGTTTTGGGCTGGTACCGCAGTGTACGGCCTTTTTCGAAGACAGCCACCTGAACCTGAAACCCGCCGCCGCACTGGGCATGACCACCGTGCTGGTCCGCTCGGGCCCCGATCACGCGCCGCTGGCCCTGACCCCTGACGATGATCTCAGCCACTGCCAGCACATCATCGAAGACATTGCCGGCTGGCTGGAAATGGTCGCCGAGCTGTTCCGGCAGAATCCGCGCCCCTGAGACAAGCGCCCCTTGAGGCCTCCGTCCTTTTGACTCATATCGTGCCGAGCAGGACGGACAGGAAACCACACCATGACCACAGCCGCCTTCCTCCGCCGAATGCCTCTGGCTTGCACCGCTGCTGTGGTGGCGGGTGGGGTGCTGCTGGCAACGCTCCCGGCGGGTGCGGTGGACATCAACCCGCGCCAGTACGGCTATTCCAGCGACCAGTTCTATAAAATCGGCAACATGAGCCAGGAGCTGTCGAAGCTGTGCCGGGTCGGACAGTTCAATCAACGCCGCATCGGTGAATATTACACCGCCTTTGGGGGCGACAGCCGCAACATCCTCGGCATTGCCAAGAAAAATTACAATCTTTACGACCCAACTGGCAAAGCAGATGAGGCCAAGACCTATCATTTTTACAATGACGGGACATCCCAGTGCAAAGTTTATGTCGCTCCCTAAACCGGTGCGTGCTTTTTCCACTGCGCCGAACACCAAAAGGCACCATACCGGCCATTTCGATGATGCCGCCTGAATATTCCAGACCGGTCCGGCAATGGTTGCAGATTCCCTGTTGTTTTTGGTAGCCTCCGGCGGACATTCTTTTCAGAAGACGCCCGCAACACCGGGCGACAAACGAAAGGCCCCGACGTGGCTAAAAGCAGCTCTCGCCAGCCGGCTTCCTCCGACGCAGCTCCCCGCACGGGCGCCGTCGGTGCCCTGTTGCGCTCCACCCGAGAACGAAGCGGGCAAGACCTGCGGTCGGTCGCCGATGTGCTGCGCATCCGCTATGTCTATCTGCTGGCCATCGAAGACGGCCGCTATCACGATTTGCCCGGTGCCACCTATGCCGTTGGCTTCGTGCGGGCCTATGCCGAGCATCTGGGGCTGGATGGCCTCGAAATCGTCCGCCGCTTCAAGGATGAGGAAAACCACATCCCGTCGCAAAGCGACCTCAGCTTTCCGGTTCCGGCCGCCGAGGGCGGCATTCCGTCCGGCGCGCTGCTGGCGATTGCCCTGCTGCTGGCCGGCCTGATCTACGGGGCCTGGTACTGGAGCTCCAGCGCCGACCGCCCGCTGGCTGAGCTGATTCAGGATGTGCCGGAACGGCTGAACGGCATGGTCAAGGGCTCGCCCAGCTCCAGCGACAGCACACCGCACACCGCGTCGACCACCGACGCACAGGGAATGCGGACGGCAGAAATCGCCAAGACGCCCGAGCCCGCCGTGCTGGCCTCCCTGCCCAGCACCCCGGATGGCAAGTCTCCCGAGCACAAGACTCCCGAGAGCGAGCCAGCCCCCAAAGCCGAGCCCGTAGCGCCGACCCCCGCCCCGGTCGCCGAGCCTGCCCATGCTCCGGCTGCGACGCCAGAGGCCAGCAAAACCGAACCGACCCCGGTGACCCCGGTCCCAGCGGCCCCGGCGACAACGACAACGACAACCGCCCCTGCTCCGGCACCGGTCCCCCCCGTAGCAACCAACGTGGCAACCAACGTGGCAACCCCCGCGACCGAAGCCCCGGTGAGCGCCACCCGTGTCGAGCTGTATGCGCAGGCCGATGCCTGGATCCAGATCCGCAAGGGCAATGATCTGGTGGTATCCCGCCTGTTCCGCCGGGGTGAAACCTATCCGATCCCCGATGGCAGCAACATGATCCTGCGCACCGGCAACGCGGGCGGCACTGTGGTCCGCCTTGATGGCGAAACCCTGCCGCCGCTGGGCAAAAGCGGCGAAGTGGTCAGCGGTGTCTCGCTCAACCCCGACAATCTGGTGATGCGCAGCCGGTAACACTGTCGCCTCAACCAAACCCGTTTCCAGACCACCCTGTGCAAGCAGGGTGGTTTGTGTTTTAGAGCATTTTCAAGTTGACCGTCTCCGGTCAACGGCTCGGAAAATACGGCACTAAAAGGGAAGAGCGTTTTCGCTCGGTGTGAAAACGCTCTAAGCCCGGGGTTTTCAGGGCGGCGGCAGATACCCCGCTGGCGGTTAAGGTTTGGCAGGCGGGCAGTTCGTGCTATGACCACAGGATGAACGGCCTGCGGTCGTTTTCTGTCGTCCCGGTCAGCCTGATGAGGCTTTTTGATGAGTTCCCTCCGCGCCTATCGCCAGATCGTCCGTCGCCCCAGCCGCAAGATTTACGTCGGCCCGGTGGCCGTTGGCGGCGATGCCCCGATTTCCGTGCAGACGATGACCAACACCCTGACCACCGACGTGGACGGTACGCTGGACCAGATCCGCCGTTCCGCCGCCGCCGGGGCCGACATCGTGCGCGTTTCCTGCCCGGATGAAGACTCGACCAAAGCCCTGAAGGACATCGTCGCCGGGTCGCCGGTGCCGATCGTCGCCGACATCCATTTCCATTACCGCCGGGCGATCGAAGCCGCCGAAGCCGGTGCCGCCTGCCTGCGCATCAATCCGGGCAACATCGGCTCGGAAGACCGGGTGCGCGAGGTGATCAAGGCCGCCAAGGACTACGGCTGCTCGATGCGCATTGGCGTCAACGCCGGGTCACTGGAACGCGACCTGCTGGAACAGTACGGCGAGCCGTGCCCCGACGCGATGGTCGAAAGCGCCCGCCGCCACATGCGGATTCTGGAAGACAACGACTTCACCAATTTCAAGATCAGCGTCAAGGCGTCCGACGTGTTTCTGGCGGTGGCGGCCTATCAGGCGCTGGCCGATGCCTGCGACTATCCGCTGCATCTGGGCATCACCGAAGCCGGTGGCCTGCGCGGCGGTACCGTCAAGTCGTCGGTCGGGCTGGGGATGTTGTTGTGGAGCGGCATTGGTGACACCATCCGCGTGTCGCTGTCGGCTGATCCGGTCGAAGAAGTGCGCGTTGGCTATGAAATCCTGAAATCGCTCGACCTGCGCCATCGCGGCGTGCGGGTGGTGTCGTGCCCGTCGTGCGCCCGTCAGGGCTTTGACGTGGTCAAGACCGTCGCCACCCTTGAGGAACGACTGGCCCATATCGAGGAGCCGATCAGCCTGTCGGTGATTGGCTGCATCGTCAACGGCCCCGGCGAGGCACGCGAAACCGACGTCGGCCTGACTGGTGGCGGTGGCGGGTCACACATGGTGTATCTGGCTGGCAATCAGGATCACAAGATCGGCACCGAGGCGATGGTTGACCATCTGGTCGCGCTGGTCGAGAAAAAGGCCGCCGTGCTGGCAGCCGAACGGGCCGCCGCCAGGGCAGCGGCCGACGAGCCGAAATAAGTACCGCAGAGGGAGTAGTTTTACCGTGGCGTCTTTACAGCCGGTGCGTGGCACCCATGACCTGTTACCCGACGACATGCGCCGCCACCAGACGGTGGTTGACCGCATCCGTCGCTGTGCTGCGCTGTACGGGTTCGAAGAAATGGCAACGCCGATCTTTGAATTCACCGAAGTCTTCTCGCGCACGCTGGGGGAGACCTCGGACGTGGTGAGCAAGGAGATGTACACCTTTGAACGCTCGGGCGATCACATCACCCTGCGCCCCGAAGGCACCGCCGGAATCTGCCGCGCTTTCATCTCCAACGGGCTGGCGCAACAGGTGCCGTTCAAGGCGTTCTATCAGGGACCGATGTTCCGCTATGAACGGCCGCAAAAGGGCCGTCAGCGCCAGTTCCATCAGGTCGGGGTCGAGCTGCTGGGCATCGAAAGCCCGCAGGCCGACATCGAAGTCCTCGCGCTGGCCGCACAGTTCCTCGACACTCTGGGCCTGCAGGGTCAGGTGACGCTGGAAATCAACACTCTGGGCGACAGCGCCAGCCGCACCGCCTACCGTGATGCGCTGGTGGCCTATCTGATGCCGTTCCATGACCAGTTGTCAGAAGACAGCAAGACCCGGCTGGAAAAGAACCCGCTGCGCATCCTCGACTCCAAGGACGAGGGCGACCGCAAGATCATTGCCAACGCGCCGGTGTTCTCGGACTCGCTGAACGACGCTTCGCTGGCGTTCTTCGAGGCGGTGAAACAGGGCCTCGACGCGCTGGGGATCGCCTATACCGTCAATCCGCGTCTGGTGCGTGGGCTGGACTATTACTGCCACACCGCCTTTGAATTCACCACCACCGCCCTTGGGGCTCAGGGGACGGTGCTGGCCGGGGGCCGCTATGACGGGTTGATCCAGTCGATGGGCGGCACGCCGACACCGGGCATTGGCTGGGCGGCGGGTGTCGAACGGCTGGCGATGCTGGTTGACGGCGTGCCGGACAAGGCGCGTCCGATTGCCCTGATCCCGATGGGCGACGCCGCCGAAGCCCTCGCCCTGCCGCTGGCCAACCAGCTGCGCCGGGCTGGCCTGCCGGTCGACATGGCCTATGGTGGCGCGATGAAAAAGCGCATGAAGCGGGCCAACACCGTCAACGCACGGGTGGCGGTGATTCTGGGCGATGACGAGTTGGCGCGCAACGAAGCCACCGTCCGCGATCTGGACAGCGGCGAACAGTCGGCAGTGGCGCTGGATGGTCTGGTGCAGGCCCTGACGGCGCTCGGCTGACCGGGCCGGACCGCAGACGATGAGCGCTCAGGCTGTCGAACGGCTGGTGATCGTTGGGGCGAATCATCGCTCCAGCGCCCTTGCCGTGCGCGATGCCCTGTTCATTGATGACCCGGAAATTCCGGGCATCCTTGAACACCTGCGTCAGCAGGGCCTGACCGAAGCGGCTATTCTGTCCACCTGTGACCGGGTTGAAATCATCGCCTGCGGTGATCACCCGGCACAGGTCAGCGCCGTGGCGGCGGCGCTGTTCGCCGGGCGGGCCCATCTGTCTGCCGATGATCTTTCCGGCCATCTTTACACCCTGACCAACGCCGCCGCCCTGCGCCACATGATGGCGGTGGCCAGTGCGCTGGACAGCCTGATGATCGGCGAGCCGCACATTCTGGGCCAGATGAAGGCCGCCCATCGCCTCAGCCGCGATGGCGGGATGTGCAGCGCCGACCTCGACAGCCTGTTTCAGGGGGCCTATGCCAGCGCCAAACGGGTACGCAGCGAAACCACCATTGGCGAAGGCCCGGTGTCGGTCGCGGCCTGTGCAACACAGGTGGCGCGCGACATTTTCGGCGACCTGAGCCGGGTCCGCCTGTTGCTGGCCGGTGGCGGCGACATGGGCGACCTGATTGCCGAGACCTTTCAGGGCCACGGGGTCAAAAGCGTCACCGTCACCGCCCGCCGCGCCGCCCGCGCCGAACAACTGGCACGCACGCTTGATGCTCACATGGTGCCCTTTGACCAGCTCACCCCGGCGCTGAGTGATGCCGAAGTGGTGGTGACCGCCATCGGCGGGCGCACCTGGGCGGTCACCGAGGAAGCCGTCCGTGCTGCCCTGAAACGCCGCCGTCAGCAGCCGATCCTGTTCGTTGATGTCGGCATTCCCGGTGATACCGAGGCTGCGGTCAACAAGGTGGACAACGCTTTTCTCTATGATCTTGACGATCTCGAGCGGTTGGCGGAAAAGGGGCGCGCCCAACGCGAAAAGGCCGGACAGGATGCCTGGGCAATCGTCACCGCCGAGGTGAACGCCTTTTTGCAACGACGGGCGGAACGGTCCGCCGTCCCGACCATCGCCGCCCTGCACCGCCTGTTTGAAAGCGAGCGCAGCCGGGCGCTGGCGGAATCGCACGGCGATGCCGAAAAGGCAACGCGCTTACTGATTGGCCGCTTGCTGCACCACCCGTCCGAAGTGATGCGGGCACTGGCGGCCCACGATACAAAACAACAGCTGGCAGTGGTCGAAACGGCCCTGCGGCAGGTGTTCGCCCTCGGCGACGCTGACGAATGCAAGGGAGACAAGGGTCCGTGAGCCTGAACGATAAACTGAGTCGCGTCGTGTCGCGCTATGAAGAAGTGCGTGACCTGCTGGCCCACGACCCGAAGGCCGATATTCCAAAGCTGTCGAAGGAATTGTCCGACCTGACCCCGGTGGTCGAGCGGATCACCGAATGGCAAACTGCCCAGCGGCAGATGGACGAGGCGCAGGCGATGCTGGCCGACCCGGACATGCGCGATCTGGCCGAGGAAGAGCTGTACGCCCTGAAGGAACGCCTGCCGCACCTGGAAACCGAGGTCCGGCTGTCGCTGTTGCCGAAAGACGAAGCCGACGAGCGCAACGCCATCCTCGAAGTGCGCGCCGGTACCGGTGGCGACGAAGCCGCCCTGTTCGCCGCCGAACTGTTCCGTCTGTATCAACGCTATGCCGGGCTGAAGGGCTGGCGGTTCGAGACGATGGACCTCAACGAAACCGGCATTGGCGGCTACAAGGAAGCCTCGGCCCGCATCAGTGGCCGCAACGTGTTCGGACGGCTGAAGTACGAATCGGGCGTTCACCGCGTCCAGCGGGTGCCGGAAACCGAAAGCGGTGGCCGCATCCACACCTCGGCGGCCACCGTTGCCGTGTTGCCCGAGGCCGAAGAGGTCGATGTCCACATCGAGGAAAAAGACCTGCGCATCGACACCTACCGGTCGCAGGGTGCCGGTGGTCAGCACGTCAACACCACCGACTCGGCGGTGCGCATCACCCACATTCCAACCGGGGTGGTCGCTGCCTGCCAGGAAGAAAAGTCGCAGCACAAGAACAAGGCCAAGGCGATGGCCATGCTGCGCGCCAAAATTTACGACGAACAACGCCGCACCGCCGATGCCGAACGCGCCGCCGCCCGCAAGAGTCAGGTTGGCTCCGGCGACCGCTCGGAACGCATCCGCACCTACAACTTCCCGCAAGGGCGTGTCACCGATCACCGCATCAACCTGACCCTCTACGCGCTGGAACGGATGATGCAGGGCGAGGCGCTGGATGAGGTGGTCGATGCCCTGACCGCCGAAGATCAGGCTGCCCTGCTGGCCGAACTGGAATGAACCAGCGTCCCGACACTCTGGACTCGGCCTGCCGCTGGCTGGCCGCCCGCCTGAGCGCCGCCGGAATTGCCGACGCCCGCCGCGATGCCCGCCTGCTGGTGGCCCATGCGCTCGGGCTGGACCCGCAACGGCTGCTGATCGACGGCGACCGCCGCCTCGGTTCTGCCGATCTGATGGCGCTGGAAGCGGTGGCCGCCCGCCGCTGTGTCCGCGAACCGGTGTCGCGCATCATCGGCTCGCGGGGGTTCTGGACCCTCGACCTGACCCTGACGCCGGACACCCTCGACCCGCGCCCGGATACCGAAACGGTGGTCGAAGCTGTCCTTGCCGCCCGCCCGGACCGACAAGCCCCGTTGCGGATGCTCGACTTTGGCACCGGCAGCGGCTGCATCCTGCTGGCCCTGCTCAGTGAGTATCCCGCCGCGCAGGGGCTGGGGATCGACATTGCCCCCGGCGCGGTCGCCGCCGCCGAGGCCAATGCCCGCCGTAACGGGCTGGACCAGCGGGCCAGATTCCAGTGTGGCAACTGGGCCGAGGGCCTGAGCGGCCCGTTCGATGTGATCGTCTCCAATCCGCCTTATATCACCGATGCCGAAATGGCCGGGCTGGAACCGGAAGTCACCCGCTATGACCCCTTGCGGGCGCTGGTCAGCGGTCCCAGCGGCCTCGAAGACTATCAGCGCCTGATTCCCGCCCTGCCCGCGTTGCTGGCTCCCGGCGGTCTGGTGACCCTTGAAGTCGGCCATACACAGGCAGAAGCGGTCAGTGCGCTGCTGGTGGCCAGTGGCTTTGACGCCCCGTGGACCCGGCAGGATCTGGGCGGGATCGCCCGTTGCGTGGTTGCCGAAAGCCACCACCCGGAAAAAAACGATAAAAAAGCGTAACGGATTGCAAAAAAGGCTTGGATCACAGCCCCGGCCCGCATAGGGTTGAGCCGAGGGCGCTGAAGCGCCGGGGTGATGTAGCCCGTTGATCGGTTGCCGCTGGTGCGAAGGCGCAAAAGGGCGGCGAACACGATCCCTCCCACCCCTGGCTGACTATGCACCATGGATTGTCTGAGCCGTCTTGTGGCCACCCAGGCCGTACCGACGCTGGAAACAGCGCCACCGGTACGCCTGAGCCGGTCCCAAAGACGACTGACGTGTGGGGATGCGGTGGTTTTCGCCGCGTCCGGGGTTCATCCCGGTTATTTACCGTAATGGTTTGTTGACGGAATCATGAAGCAAGGTTCAAACGGAAAGGGTCGGCCGCGCGGACGCAACCAATCCCCTAACAAGGGCAAGGGACCGTCGCGGAACCAGACCTATGACAGCAACGGCCCCGGCATCCGGGTGCGTGGCAACGCCCATCAGGTTGTCGAAAAATACCAGGCGCTGGCCCGCGATGCGGCGGCGGTTGGTGATCGTGTGCTGATGGAAAACTATCTTCAGCACGCCGAACATTACTACCGCATCATTCTGGTGCAGAACCTGCACAGCCCGGTGCGGATGCCCCGTTTGGACCAGGGTAACGCCCTGAACCCCGAAGGCCCCGAAGACTATCTTGATGATGGCGAGGGCTATGATGACGACATCGACGATCTGGACGGTGCGACGGTCGAACCGATCGGCTATGAAGCCGAACGGCAGGAACGCCAGTACGAGCGCCAGAACCGCTACGACCGGCAGGAGCGCAGCGACCGTTCTGATCGGGGTGACCGGCAGGACCGGGGCGACCGTCGGGACCGGGGCGAACGGCCGGACCGCGTCGAGCGTCAGGATCGTGGCGAACGGCCGGACCGCGTCGAGCGTCAGGATCGTGGCGAGCGGCCGGACCGCGTCGAACGGCCGGATCGCGGCGAACGTCAGGACCGGGGCGATCAGCAGGATCGCTTCCAGGCTCAGGACCGCGATGGAGGCCGTGGCCGCCAGCGCCGCCGGGCCCGTTCGGGCCGCAACCGTGACGGTGCCGAGTTTGATCGCGCCGACGAGCGGAACGAGAACGGCGATAGCCCCGCTGACGTGACCAGCGCGCCGCAGACCAGCGCCGCTCCGGTAACGGCTCCGGCTCCGGTTGCGGTGGTTGAGGTTGCTCCCGTTGCGGTGCCGGTCGAGATCGCCGTACAGGCTGCCCCGGTTGTGGTCCCGATCACGGCCCCAGCCCCGGTGATCAGCGAAGCCCCCGCCAGCAGCGAGCCGGTGGCCGATGCCAAGCCGAAGCGCACCCGCACCCGCACCACCAAGCCGGTCGCCCCGGCAGAAGACGCTGCCCCGGCCCCGGTGGTTGAGGCCGTCGCCGACAGCAGCAGCGAAGAGGCCCCAAAAAAGCCGCGCCGCCGCCGCACCACCAAGGCCGCCGAGGGTGAAGCCAGCGGTGAGGTCGCCGGGGGTGAACCGGAAAAGGCCAGTGCCTGATCATCCTTGCGGGATGGTCCGGTGTGAAAGCCACTTCCTGCTCGCGCGGAAGTGGCTTTTCTTTTGCTGCAACTGCGGCACAATCAAGGGCCGGAGCCGTGAGCGTTAAACGTGACGCCACAGTACACGACAGTAGGAAAGCAAGGACGTGGAGCGCTGCTCCACACCTCGCTGGGGCCAGCCGGCCCCAGACCCCATTCCTTTGATATTCAAAGAAAAATGGGGGTTCGGGGCCTCAGGCCCCGAGCAGGTTCGGGCGGCAGCCCGTTCTTTAAGCCCGACTGTCGTGCACTGTGGCCTCAGATATAACGCACACTGGTCCAGATTTCCTTGCACCGGATCACGTCAAAGGACTCACCATGCGCATGATGTCTGCCCCCCGGATTACCCTGCTGCTGGTGACGTTTGCGGTCGTCTCGGTCCCGCTCACCGTTCAGGCGGGCGGGCTGAGTGACCGTTTGCAACAGGGCGTTGCCAACCTGCTGACCTCACCGCCGGAAGATCACCGGGTGCAGGTGGAAACGCTGGTTCCCGGCAGCCGCCGCCTGACTGAATCCTATGGCGAAGACCCGTTGCAGGCGCTGGATGTTTACCTTCCCCCCCATGCCACCGATGCCCCGATTCTGGTGATGGTCCATGGCGGCGGCTGGAAGGAAGGCGACAAGGGCGAGCCGCATGTGGTGGTCAACAAGCTGAAACGCTGGCTGCCGCAGGGCTTTATCGTCATCAGCGTCAACACCCGCCTGTTGCCGCAGGCGATGGCCTATGAACAGGCCGAAGACCTCGCCAAAGCGATGAAATGGATTCAAGGCCACGCCCGCACCTGGGGTGGCCGATCGGACAAGATCATCCTGATGGGGCACTCTTCCGGCGGCCATCTGGTGGCCCTGCTGTCGTCGAAACCGTCGATGGTCGGCAAGCCGTGGGCCGGAACGGTGGCTCTGGATACTGCAGCCCTGCACATCCCCTCAAAGATGCGCAAAAGCCACCTGCCCTTTTACGATGCCGCCTTTGGCAGCGATCCCGGCTATTGGACCAAGGCCTCGCCGATGAACCAGTGGACTGCCAAGGCGGTGCCGATGATGCTGGTCTGTTCCAGCAAGCGCCCGGACAAGCCCTGCTCCGAAGCGCAGGAGTTCCAGAAGCAGGCCGCCCATGCCGGGCGCGAAATGATCGTCTCGCCGCAAAACCTGTCGCACGCCGAAATCAACGACACCCTCGGCGAAAGCAACGCCTATACCGGTGCCGTTGAAACCTTCATCATGCGGCAGTTGGCCGGACGGTAAGGCCTTATTCCCCACTGCCTTCCGTCGTCTGCAACGCCCCGCTGCGGGTCGGCACCACGATGGCACAGGTCATCACCTGCGCCGGGTCGCCGTTCTGGTTGCGGGTGGTCATCTTCACCCGCAACATCCCCAGATCGGGACGGCTGCGCGAGGGGCGGATTTCGATCACTTCGGCTTCCAGATGCAGGCGGTCACCGGGGCGGGTCGGACGCGGCCATTCCAGACTTTCAATCGCCCGCCCGACAAAGCCCCAGCCGGGGGCATGGCCGCTGCCGACCATCAGCCGCATGGTCAGACTGGCGGTGTGCCAGCCGCTGGCGGCCAGACTGCCAAAAAAGGTCCCGGCGGCGCTGTCGTGGCCCAGATGAAAGGGCTGCGGATCGAACTGGCGGGCGTAGTCAACAATCGCCTGTTCATCGACCTCGATCGGGTCGGTGGTAAACCACGGCCCGAGGCTGAAATCTTCCAGATGGGTTGCGCGCGCGTTCACCGAAGCATTCATGGCCGGACGTTTCCTGTTCTTATGAATATAAAGCTGACGTTAACGGAAAGCGTAGCGACAGCCGGACAGCGGCTCAAGTGATATGTTGTAAGGCAATGCCCTCATCCGTCTGATCCATGCGCCCGCCGGTCGTACACCCTTTCTCCGCCCGCGTGGTTCGGGTATCCTGACTGTGGTGGGTTGGCACAATCAGGAGACCAGCCATGGTCAGCAGTCTTTCATCCAGCGGCTCGTCGAGCCTTCCGTCGTACCTTTCAGCGCTGACCGCGCGGACCGGCAGCAGCAAGACCGACGATACAGCCAACAGCACCAGTGCGTCCTCGACCTCGGACGAGAGCGACAGCCCGTCGATTGCCGACCAGATCGCAGGCAGCATGGCGCAGCAAAAAAAGCAGAACGCCATGGATGATGTGCTGCGCTTGAAGCAGCAGATGGCTGACATGGCCATCCTCGAACTGGTCAACCCGGAAGGCGCGGCCCGCATGTACAGCGAAATGGGCAAAAAGCTGGAACATGCCGCCGGAGCGTACAGCGACGGCACCCAGACACTGGCCGAACTGTCCGGCGATGCAACGTCGTTGACCGAACTGTCGGTCAATGCCGACATGCAGGCGGTGGTCAACAGCGCCAGCACGGATACCACCGATACCTCTGCCAGTGACACCGCGACCAGCACCACCGCAACAGACAGCACGGCAACGACGACCGCAGCCGATGCCGCCCGCACCCTGGCCGAGCAGTCACAGGCCGAGTCGACCAATCGGCAAAAACAGCTTCAGGCCTATGCCCAGTCGTCTGCGTCCAGCACCGACGACCATCAGGCTCTGGTAGACATGAAGTCGCTCAGCGGCACCCTCGACGAACGGTTCCGCCATGCGGTCGATACTGCCAAGGAACAAGACGAAAGCGAAGACAAGAAACGCGAAATGGACCAACTGGAAAGCGAATTCGCCGTTTCGCAGGCCCATACCGCCTCTGCCCTCGACTCGCTGGGACAGCAGATCACCCTCAGTCAGGCTGGCAGCCTCAGCCTGTCGGCTCCCACCTCGGTGTCGGTGCTGGCCTAGAGGTGTAAGCACACAAGTGGTTGCGGTTTTGCGCGCTATCACTGCGACAGATCAAAAGGGTAGACCAGCGTGACTGCGTCACATGTAACGCACGCTGATCTGATGCCTTTTCCCCTTTTGTACCGTGATCAGGCAGAGTAAAGTCGCCGCCTCTCGCACCCCAACCATGGGACAGCATGACTGGCGCGCCCGTCGCGCCAGAGTCGATATCCTCGGGCTGTGAGCCTTGACGCTCACAGCCCTCGTGTTTTGTTCTGCCGCAGTGATGATGCGCAAAACCGCTGCCCACGTTTGCGCGCACTGCTTTAGGAATGCCCTGATGAGTTTGTTTGGTCTGCTGCACGATGATGCCTTCCTGATTTTCAGCCGTGAGCAGAGGTACTTTTACGCCCGGGTGGTGGTCGATCTGTTCCGGCGGTTTTTCAGCGATACCGTCACCTTCCCCACCCGCACCGAGGTCGTGGCCGCCATCTATGACTGCCTGCGCGCCAACCCCGACCTGTGGCGGGAGGGCGACAGCGACGACCGCGACGACGGCACCAGCGTGCTGAGCGCCCCCGACATCAGCAGCAATGGCCGCCAGCTGCGCCGCAGCAGTCAGGCGAGCGAAGGCTCGGCGGTGCAGGACGAGATGCGCAGCCGGGCCTGGCGGGCCTATAACCGCCTGCTGCGCACCGGCTGGCTGGACGAAGAAGTCTATGGCCTGCGCGTCACCGTTGACATGCCGCCTGCGGCGATGCTGCTGGCCGACCGGCTGGCAGCGCTGGAAAAGGGCCTGTCGGCCTCGTTCCGTGGGGTGGTGTCGCTGATCCGGGGCAGCCTGTCCAGCGCCCTCACCGACCTGATGAGCGACAGCGCCGACACCCGCGCCCCCGGTGCGGCGGCCGGTCTGCACAAGGCGGCAGAAATGGCACTGGGCTTTTCGCGTGAGTTGCGGATGGTGCTGGCCAGCCTGCGCACCATCGAACGCGAGATTCTCGGCAGCGACAGCCTGAAAACCCGGCTGGAGATGTTCTTCCGCGACTTCATCGGGAAACTGGTGCTGAAAGACTTCGAGTCGATCTACAAGACCAACCACCCCTATCGCTACAAGGACGAGATTCTCGGCTATCTCGAACGGCTGGAAGACGAAGGCCTGCTCCGCCGTCTGCTGCTGGAGGGCTACATCAGCAGCGAACTGGCCCCGACCACCGACGACGCCCGCGCGCTGGTCGATGCCGACCTGTTCACCCTGCGCACGGTGTTTGACTCGCTGGACCAGACCTATGAGCGGATCAACGCCTTCCGTGTCCGGCTGGAAACCCGCCTGCGCAACACCATCAAATACGCCGATCTCGGCGACCAGCGGCACGGCCAGCGGATTGGCGCCCTGATTGCCCGACTGGACAGCGGTCTGGCCAGTGCGGCGGCGCTGGGCATCGAGCCGCCCGCGCCTGACGGCCTGATGGTCGGCGAGATGGCGCCGTGGGCCGAACACCTTCTGCGCGAGCCGGTCACCCCTCATCCGGCGGTGCGCGATGACACCCTGCAACCGCGCCGCATCAGTCCGGCGCTGCTGGCCTGGCGCGCCCGCCTGCGCCAGTACAACGATCTGTTCATCGTCCACCCGCAGCATGTGCTGGCCTTCCTTGACCGCCACCTTGCCCCCGGCGAGCACGGCGAAGCCCGCCTGTTGTCGCTGGAAACGGTCGAGGACTTTCTGGCCTTTGAACATCTGCGCCGCTATCGCCATGCCCCGCCTGCGGTGGTGCAGGCCCGCTATCGCCTTGCTCCCTGCCCGATCGGACTGGTGCGCGATGACGAGTGGCTGCGCTGCGAAAACTTTTTGATCCACCGCCTGCCTCAGCCGGAGACCGCCCGATGAGTTCCCTGCCCCCCCTGACCTCTCTGGCCGAGATCGAAGAGCGTTTTGGTGAAAAGACCGCGCAAGAGGTCCGCCGTGCCGCCAACCTGCTGGTCCAGCGGCAGTTCCTCTATGCTGGCGACCGTGGCGTTGCCGCCGTCTATGGCCTGCTGGGCAGCAACCGCTATCGCCTGTACTTTGAAACGCTGTTCGATGCGCTGGGCTATCAGTTCCTGCACAGCGACAGCGAACAGTGGGTTGGCCTGCTGCCTGACCCCGATCTCGACACCCTGCCGCGCCTGCGGCTGGATCATACGCTGATCCTGCTGTTACTGGCCCACACCTGGCAGGAAGAGGTTCAGCGCGGCGCCACCGAAGCCCGCGCACTGGTGGTGACCACCGTCAACGAACTGTTCGACCGCTATCGTGACCGGGTGGGCCGCCACCGCAAGGAAGCCCTGACTCCGGCGCGGTTCCTTGACCTGCTGCGCGACTTTGCCCGCCGTGGGCTGGTGCAGATCGGCGCCTTTGACCCCGAGGCGCAGGACCACCAGCTCGATATCCGCCCGATGGTCAACCGCCTGATCACCAGTGACGCCCTGACCCGGCTGGAACGCTATGCCCCCGATCTGGAAGCCCGCATCACCCAGGCAGGCGAACAGGCCGATGCCGAGGCTCCCCCTACCCTGTTTGACAGTTCCGAGGATGCTGCCCGATGAACGCCCTGTCCCGCCTTGGCCTGATCAACTGGCACCTGTTGCCGTCGATGGACATCGACGTCAACGGCCACATCGGGGTGATCGGCGAAAACCGCAGCGGCAAATCAACCCTGCTCGACTTGATTCAGGTGGTGATGACCGGCAACGACCGCCGCTATCTGCGCCTGAACGCCAGCGCCAGCGACAGTGGGCGCAAGCGCAGCAGCCGGTCGGTCCACGCCTATTGTCTGGGGCGACTGGGGCCGGATGCGGTGTCGCGGCGCGAGGCCCGCACCTATCTGTTTCTGGTGTTCCGCAACGCCCACCGCCCGCAGCAGGCCACCACGATCGGCATTGCACTGGAGGCCAGCGAGCGGGAAACCAGTGAACGGGTCCATGCCCAGTTCATCGCCCATGGCCGGGCGCTGACGGTCAGCGATTTTCTGTACACCCGCGACGACGGCAGCGAAGGGGTGCGCGACTGGTCGCTGGCCCGCCCGCATCTGGAAAAGCTATGCGCCGAGGTTGGCGGTTCGCTGGCGGTCTACCGCGACGAGCCGACCCGCTATGTGCAGGACTACCTGAAAGCCCTGTCCACCGGCGAACGCTTCATCGCCCCCGACCACATGCTGAAAGCCTTCGTCAACGCCATCTCGTTCGAGCAAATCCCCAACGCCACCGAATTCGTCCGCCGCTATCTGCTGGAACGCGACGACATCCGCATTGGTCAGTTGCGCGAGTCGATTGCCACCTATCACGACCTGCAAAAGCACATCAGCAAGCTGCGCGAAAAGCTGGCGGCGCTGACCGTGCTGCACAACGAGGTCAGCGCCTTCCGCTCCACCGTCCGCGAGCACGAGCGCAATCAGTGGCTGGAGGCCCGCGCCGGGTTTGATGCCGCCGTCCGCGTCACCCGCAGCCTGCGGCGGGAGCGTGACAGCGCCCTGCGCATGGGCCGCGATGCCCAGTATGAAATCGAGGAATACGCCCGCCTGATCCGCGATCTGGACGAAGAACAGGCCAACCTGCAAAGCGCCATCGCCAGCCAGACCCAAGGCGGGCGGATGCAGGAACTGAAGCAGCAATCCAAGGCGCTGGGGCTGGAACTGACCACCGTCCTCAATTCGCTGAAGGTGCTGCATACCAGCGTGGTCGCCGGAGCCACCGCCCTGCGCACCCAGCACACGCTGGAAACCCTGCCGCTGACCCTGATGGCCGCCCTCGACCGGCTGGTCAGTGCCTCGGGCAGTGCCGCCCCGCCGTCGTGGCCCGCCGATCCGCGCGCCGTCGCCATGGCTCTGGACGATCCGACGCTGGCCGATGCCAGCAGCGCCGCCGCCACCTGCCGCACCGCCGCCGACCGGCTGGTGAAGGAACAGGCGATCCCGGAACAGGCCCTGCTGGACCTGCAAGCCCAAATCCGCGACATCCGCGACAAGGGCGCGTTGCTCGACCCGCATGTGTCGCAATTGATCAGCGAACTGAGCGACAAGGGCTTTCGCCCGCGCGTGCTCGGCCACCTGCTGACCGTGCAGGCCGAAGACTGGCGCGATGCGGTCGAAGCCCTGTTGGGCCGTGACCGCGAAGCGATCGTGGTCGATGATGCCCATGTCGATGAGGCCATCCGCCATCTGCAACAGAACCGCCGCCGCCTGCGCGGCTGCCGGATCGTCAACACCCGCAAGATCGACAGCAACAAGTCCACCCCCGAGCCGAACACGCTGGCGTCGGTGCTGCGCTCGGACGATGACGCGGCGATGGCCTTTGTCATTCGCCGCATTGGCGGCGTGCGGCTGGCCGACACACTGGCTGACCTGCACCAGCCGGGGCGGGCAATCATGCGCGATGGCACCTATGATGATGGCCTGACCGTTGAGTTGCGCGAAGTTCAGGGCGGCTATCGCATCGGTGCCGGAGCCGCCCGCGCCAGCCTGCCCGCGCTGGAAGAACAGGCCAGCGCCCTGCGCGAACAGATTGCCGCGCTGGACAGCCGCTGCGAAGCCCTGCGCCGACTGGCGGGCAGCCTCGACACGCTGGGACAGGCAGCAGGCCGGGGCGAGGCCCTGTTGACCCTGTGCGGTCAGGCCGAAAGCCTGCAAGGCCGTCTCGATCAGGTCAACACCGACATGGGCGACCTCGCCCGCAACATCAACCCGGACCTCGGCAGCCGTCTGGAAAAGGTGCGCGAGACGCTCGCCAACTATCGCCGCGAAGAACGCGATGCCTCGGTGCGGCTGGCCGAGTCCCGTCGTACCGTCGGCGAGATCACCGGCAGGCTGAATGCGGGCGGCGACCAGTTGCTCGGCTCCAACACCCAGCGGCGGCAGGCGTTCGATTTGTGGAAACGCCGCAAATCCCTGTTGCCACGCGAGGAAAGCCGCACCCTCTATGCCAGCAGCCGCAAGGAGGCCAGAGACGATTGCGAACGCATCGCCCGCGACGCCCGCAAGGTGGTGTTCGAGCTGCGCGACGAGATCGAAAAGCGCAAGAACCTGATCTTTGACCGCACCCTTGCCTATCACCAACTGGCCGGAACCCGCCCCGACCTGACCCGCGAAACGGTGCAGGTGATGCGCGACATTGCCCCGTGGCTGGACAGCACCCTCAGCCAGATTCGTGACACCGAACTGGTGCAGTTCGAAGCCGACGCCATCGAAGCGGCCGAAAAGACCCGCAACATCTTTCAGCACTCGTTCGCCTATGAACTGCGCGCCCGTTTCCAGCGGCTGGACAGTGCCCTGCACAAGCTGAACCGCATCCTGCGCGACCACGATTTCCACTATGAACGCTATCGCTTCACCGCCCAGCCACACGAAGGCATGCGCGACATCATCGCGCTGGTGCGGGCGTCCGAGGCCGACGACACCCTGTTCGGCCTGCTGTTCGATCAGGATGTCAGCGCCGACCATCCGCACGCCAAGGCACTGGAAACCGTGCGGGCGGTGCTGCTCGATGACAGCCTCGACATGAGCGAGTTCGAGGACTATCGCCGCTATTACACCTTCAACCTGATCATGAAGGACATCACCACCAACCGCGAAACCGATCTGGAAACCCGCCGGGGCACCGGCTCGGGGGCTGAGCAGCAGGTGCCGTTCTACGTCGCCATCGGCAGCGCCCTCGCCGCCGCCTACCACGACCGCGCCGCCGGTGATCCGGCGCTGGAAAAGGGCATCGGGCTGGCGGTGTTCGACGAAGCCTTTTCCAAGCTCGACGGCAAGAACCAGAAAGCCTGTATGGACTTTTACCACAAGCTCGGCCTGCAGGTGCTGGTCGCCGCCCCGTTCGAAAAGCGCGCCACCCTTTACGAGACGATGGATACCTTCATCGAAACCCTGCGCCACGATGATCAGGTCGATATCGAATGCTATGGCATCCGCCCACGCGCCCGGCAGGCCTTCGTGCAGGCCAATCCGCTGAATCAGGGCTTCGAGGCGTTTCAGATGGCGTTCGGGGAGGGGGAGGCCCCTGCCGCAAACCGGGATGTTTGATGCCGGTTTTGAGAGCTGTCACGAGGACAAAACAGGAGCAAGAACGTGGAGCGCTGCTCCACACCTCGCTGGGGCCGGAGGGCCCCAGACCCCATTAATTTGATATTGAAAGAAAAAGCGGGTGTTTGGAGGAGTTGCCCCCGAAGGGCTTGGGCGATAGCCCATTCTCCTGCACGGACTGTCTTGTACTATCACTCCCGAAGAGAACACGTACAGATGGAAACAATCTCAATTATTCAATTACATGAAAAATTGCAGACCCCTAAAATAATTTCAAATGGAAAAATCTTCATGGCGATGGATGGGAGCATGCACATGAAAAATATCTTGTTAAATCGGACAACCAACCATTTCATAAAAAATATGACACGAAATTATTCTGTAAAATCAAAAATAGATTCTCATGCAATCCAAAATATAATATCAAAAAACATCAATGGCATCTTCCCTATAGCATCAGCATTCACATTTATTGAACGGAACTCAAATGGAAATAACTCAAAAAGATATGATAGCCTTGAAGATATCAAAAGAATCATAAAAAATGAGACTGTTTCATACAAATCAATGAACTCAGATTTTATATATGGAGAAGAAAAACAACTTTTGAAAATGAATTTCAATGACGTAGTTTCAACAGGAAATTCGATACAATACAATGACACAAAAATAATAGATAACAAGAATGCACGAGAAGCAACATTTGCCATAATATCTGTATACGAGAAGAATGGATCTTCCGGATATTACCTTTTCTTCAATAGTGAGCAATCGATATCCAAGTCGCAAAAAATATTCTATTCATATGTTCACAATAACCTTTTAGGAGTCATAGCATTGGAATCTCCAGAAATTGCCTGCGAGATCAGGGCGATGGATCAAAAGGAGCTTTACAATACCGTTCTTCTGCAATCAAAAGGGCAAGACAGAGCTTTACAAGGAATTCACAGAAGACTAACGTCCGAAATGTCTGGTGGACATGCAGAAGAAATATTCCTGAAAAATTTCCACAAGATATGCGGGCATCATAGTATAATTAAATCAATAGACATTACTCTGTCAAAATCTCCTTGTACTCGTTACGACAACTTTCATAGCCAACCATCAAAGACTCCCGTACTCGCTGCGGAGAGTGAAACAAGCTGTATGTGCAAACTATGTTCTCTAGCCAAGCACTACAGAGGCATCAACTTCAATATAAATTTTCTGGACCCCTACGGACTAGCAAACAAGAAAAATATTCATGAATTATTTGGAGAGACGCTTAGTCAGTACAAAAACACAAAGAACATCAAGATATCAAAAATTGAAAGCATTGATGATATATAGCTACCGACTATCATTCATTCACCCCTATACAGAGCCTACAACACCCACGCCAGATAGCCCGACACGCTCAGCACTGACAGCACGGTTGAAATCAGAATCACCCGTGCTGTCATGCTGGCCTCGCGGTTATAGTATTCCGCCAGCATGAACGGGCCGGTGCCGGTGGGCAGGGCGGCCAGCAGGGTGGCGATGATGGTCAGCGACGACGGTAACTGGAACACCAGCGCCGCCAGCCCCCACGTTACCACCGGCTGCACCACCAGCTTGGCAAGGACATACAGGCTGCACAGGCTGTTGGACACCGGGGCCGCCGTGCGGTCCGCCGCCAGAAACAGGCCGAGCGCCACCAGCGCACAGGGCGAGGCAGCCTCGCCCAGCAGCTTCAGGAAGGTCTCGGCGGGGGCAGGCAGGCTCAGGCCGGACAGCGACACCAGCGCCCCCAGCGCCGGAGCCACCAGCAGCGGGTTCTTGCCCAGTGCCTTGGCGACCTTCACCGCCACGCTGCCCCGGCCCTTTTCGGTGCGCAAGCCGATTTCGATGCAGACAATCCCCACTCCGAAGATACCGCAGACGGTCAGGATCATCGCCAGCGTCACCGGCCCGACCGCCCCCGGCCCCAAGGCCAGCACTCCCAGCGGAAAGCCCATGTAGCCGGTGTTGGGATAGGCGGTGTTCAGCCCGTCCACCGCCGCATCGGGCAGCGGTGCCCCGCGCAGCAACCGCCCGGCCACCGTCAGCGCGAACACCACCAGCCCGCCGATGGCAAAGGCGGCGATGAATCCCGGCTGCCACAGCTCGGACCAGTTGGCCTTCGCCATCACGTCAAACAGCAGTGCGGGCAGGGCCAGCCAGACCACAAAGCGGTTCAGTTCGGTGGTGGCGTGCGGTCCCAATGCTCCCAGACGGCGGGCCAGCCAGCCGACCAGAATCAGGGCAAAGATCGGCAGCACGGTCAGCAGGGTGGACAACATCAGGAACTATCCTCAACGAAGAAACATCAAAGTCCCCGGGCATACTGCCGCAGGGCACGGGCGAATTCCTGCGCCACCGCCCCCAGCGGCTCGCCCTTGCGGGTCAGGATGCCAAAGCCGGTCAAATCCTTGCCGATGGTGATCGGCAGGCTGCACAGCAGATTGGCGCGCAGGTGGTCACGGACCACCGACTCCGGCAACATTGTTACCGCGTCACTGGCCTGTAGCACTTGCAGGGTGGCAAAGATCGAACTGGCCTCGACCAGATTGGCCGGAGTCGCCAGATGGGCCTGGGCGAATTCCTGCTCCAGCACCCGCCGGGCCGGGCTGCTGAGAGGCTGCATCACCCATGGGCACTCGACCAGTTGCCGCAGGGTCAGGCCCTCGGCCTGCGCCAGCGGATGGCCGCTGCGCGCCACCACGTACAGTGTTTCGTTGGCCAGCGGCTCGAAATCAAACTCGTTGTGCTGCAACGGCCCGCTGAACCGCCCCACTGCCAGATCGAGCTTGTGGACCGCCAGCAAATCCATGATTTCGTCGCTGGTTTCCCCCAGCAGGCGGATCACCAGCAGCGGGCGGGTGGCTTTCAGGTCGGCGACGGCGCGCGCCACCAGATCAGGCGCCGCCCCCATGATCGCCCCGACCACCAACTGGCCATAGCCGCCTTGTCGTTTGGCATCGAGGTCGGCAGCAAAGCGTTCAAAATCGGCCAGCAGGCGGCTGGCAAAGCGCACCACTTCGGCCCCCAGCTCGGTTGGTTGCATCCCCCGACTCAGGCGCTCGAACAGCGGGAAGCCGAACACCAGCTCGGCATCGTGCAGCATTTTAGTCGCCGTCGGCTGGGTGACATGAATCGCCTCGGCGGCGCGGTGCAGATTGCGGGTCTGCCCGACAGCGGCAATCAGCGCCAACTGTTTCAAACGCAAGCGATTCATCAGCGCGGGCAGCAGGGAAGAAGCAGACATGGCACCTGACCGATAGAAAAAGCTGATCGATAGCAGCCGTCTTTCGATTGGTTGGCTATCGCTGTCCTTCGTACACTGCCTATCAGACCGAAAACAACCACTGCCGTCCAGATACCAAAAAACAGGAAGGAAACACCATGAAGCTGTTGCGCGTTGGCCCGCAGGGACACGAAAAACCCGCCGCTCTCGATGCCAACGGAACCTTGCGCGACCTGTCGGCCCATGTGGCAGACATCGGCGGCGCGGCCCTGACGCCCGCCAGCCTTGACGCCCTGCGCGCCGTTGACCTCGCCACCCTGCCGGAACTGGCTGCTGACAGCCGGATCGGGGCCTGTGTCGGCGCGGTGGGCAAGATCATCTGCGTTGGCCTGAATTACAGCGACCATGCGATTGAATCGGGCATGGCCATCCCCAGCGAGCCGGTGCTGTTCCTGAAGCCGACCAGCGCACTGTGCGGTCCCTATGACGATGTGGAAATCCCCCGTGGGGCGGAAAAAACCGACTGGGAAGTCGAACTGGGCATCGTGATCGGCAAGACCGCCAAATACGTCAGCGAAGCCGACGCCCTTGAGTATGTGGCAGGCTATTGCGTGGTCAACGACGTTTCCGAGCGGGCCTTCCAGCTGGAGCGCGGTGGCCAGTGGGACAAGGGCAAGGCGCACGACACCTTTGCCCCGCTCGGGCCGTGGCTGGTGACGGCGGACGAGGTTGCCGACCCCCAGGACCTGTCCCTGTGGCTGGAGGTCGATGGCCATCGCTATCAGGACGGTTCAACCCGCACGATGATTTTCGGCGTTGCGCATCTGGTGTCCTACATCAGCCAGTTCATGAGCCTGCACCCCGGCGACGTCATTTCCACCGGCACCCCGCCGGGCGTCGGGTTCGGTCAACGGCCGCAGGTCTATCTGCGCGCCGGGCAGGTGATGACCCTTGGCATCAGCGGGCTGGGCGAACAGCGCCAGCGCACCGTCGCCGCCTGATCTTCTTTTTTCCTGTTTGTGTGCCCTGCCAGAGAGGCCGCGCGATGACCCGCGCGCCCTCTGAACGGGACCGCTTTGCCCATTGCAAAGGATACGCTCCGATGACCGAGTCCGGTTTCACCAATTCTGTCGCCATCATCACCGGCGGCGCCCGTGGCATTGGCTATGCCGCCGCCGAGCGGATGTTGCAGGCCGGGGCCAGTGTCGCCCTGTGGGATATTGATGCCGATGCCCTCACCACCGCCAGCGACCGCCTGTCGCCGCTGGGCACCGTGCTGCCGGTGTCGGTCGAACTGACCGACGAGGATTCGGTCAACGCCGCCCTCAAGGCAACTCTCGACCGCTTTGGCAAGGTTGACATTCTGGTCAACAACGCCGGGATCACCGGCGGCAATGCTCCGCTGTGGGAACTGTCGCCCGATGTCTGGCGGCGGGTGGTCGATGTCAATCTGGTCGGCCCCTACCTGACCTGCCGCGCGGTGGTGCCGCAGATGGTCGAACGCGGCTATGGCCGGATTGTCAACGTCGCCTCGATCGCAGGCAAGGAAGGCAACCCCAACGCCTCGCACTACAGCGCCTCGAAAGCCGGGCTGATCGCCCTGACCAAGTCGCTGGGCAAGGAACTGGCCACCCGTGGCGTGCTGGTCAACTGCCTGACCCCCGCCGCCGCCAAGACCGACATCTTTGCCCAGATGAAGCAGGAGCATATCGATTACATGCTGGCGAAAATCCCGATGAACCGCTTTGTGGAGGTCGAGGAAGTCGCCGCCATGATCGGCTGGCTGGCATCACCGGACTGTTCGTTTACCACCGGTGGCGTGTTCGACATTTCCGGCGGCCGCGCCGTTTACTAATCCTCCCCTTCTCCACAGAAAGCGCACTCCCCTTTTCAGAAAACAGCTCCTACCATTCACCCCACGGCGGGCGCCACCTGCCAAAAAAACACAATAACGGCGCTCGTCTGACAGAGAGGAAACATCCATGAGCACCCAATCTCCCGGTGCGGGCCCTGTGCCCGCTGCCGAGCTGGCCCGCGCCACTGCCAAAGTGATGGCCCGCCTGTTGCCGTTCCTGTTGCTGATGTACGTGCTGGCCTTTCTCGACCGGGCCAACGTCGGCTTTGCCAAGAAAGTCTTTCAGGCCGATACCGGCATCGGGGATGCCGCCTTTGCGCTGGGCGCAGGCATTTTCTTCATCGGCTATGCCCTGTTCGAAATCCCCAGCAACCTGATCATGCACCGCGTCGGTGCCCGCGTCTGGATGTGCCGGATCATGGTCACCTGGGGCCTGATTTCGGCGGCGATGGCCTTTGCCCACGGCGAGACCTCGTTCTACATCCTGCGCTTTTTGCTCGGCGTGGCCGAAGCCGGATTCTTTCCCGGCGTGATCCTCTACATCACCTACTGGTTCCCGGCCCATGTGCGCGGGCGGGTGATGGGGTTCTTTTACTTCGGCGCACCGCTGGCCTTCATCTTTGGCAGCCCGCTGTCCGGCCTGTTGCTGGACCTGCACGGAGCCGCCGGTCTGCACGGCTGGCAGTGGATGTTCCTGGTCGAAGGTCTGCTGGCCTCGGTGGTCGGGGTGTGGGCGTTCTGGTACCTGTCGAACCGTCCCGCTGATGCCACCTGGCTGAGCGACAGCGAAAAGGCCGCCCTGATCTCCACCCTGGAGGCCGAAGACCGCCACAAGCAGGACCACGGCCCGCGCGGGATGCTGGCCGCCCTGACCAATGGCCGCCTGCTGTACCTGTGCGCCATCTATGCCCTGATCCAGATGAGCGTCTATGGGGTGGTGTTTTATCTGCCGTCACAGGTTGCCGGTCTGCTGGGCAAGCAGGTCGGGTTTGAGGTCGGTCTTGTCACCGCCGTGCCGTGGATCTGCGCTCTGGCAGCGGCCTGGTTTATCCCCCGCTACGCCGACCGCATCGGTGACCGCCGCCGACCGGCTGCGGTGACACTCGCCGCCGCCGGTGTCGGCATCGCCGCCTCGGCACTGGCCGGTGCCAACGGAGCCCCCTTGCTGGCCCTGCTCGCCCTGTGTGTCGCCGCCGCTGGCTTCATCGCCGTGCAACCGCTGTTCTGGACCTTTCCGACCAATTATCTCGGTGGTGTCGCCGCTGCCAGCGGGCTGGCCTTTGTGAACTCCCTTGGCGCTGTCGGTGGCTTTGTTGCCCCCAACGTCAGGACCTGGGCCGAGGGGACCTTTGCCTCGACCACCGCCGGGCTGTACCTGCTGGCCGCCACCACCCTGCTCGGGGCCCTGCTGATCCTCGGCCTGAAGGGGCTGGGTCTGGTCACCGCTGCACCGGCCCCGGCGCTGCATCCGTCGCATCAGGACGCCTGAAACCGCCCTCCGTTTTTCTGCTCCATCCCTTCAGGACCGACATCATGAGCACACCCACCATCACCCACGTCCGCGCCTTTACCGTCCGCGGCGGCGGCGCCGATTATCACGATCAGGATCATGGTCACTGGATTGACGATCACATCGCCACCCCGATGAGCAAGTACCCCGACTATCGGCAAAGCCGCCAGACCTTTGGCCTGAACGTGCTGGGGACGCTGGTGGTCGAAATCGAAGCCTCGTCCGGTGAGGTCGGCTTTGCCGTCACCACCGGCGGCGATATCGGGGCGTGGATCGTGGAAAAGCACCTCGCTCGCTTTGTCGAAGGCCAGAAGGTCACCGACATCGAAAAGATGTGGGACCAGATGTTCAATGGCAGCCTGTTCTATGGCCGGAAAGGCATCGTCCTGAATGCCATTTCCGGCGTGGACCTCGCCCTGTGGGATTTGCTGGGCAAGGTGCGGCAGGAACCGGTCTATCACCTGCTGGGCGGAGCGGTGCGCGACGAGCTGCAATTCTATGCCACCGGCGCCCGCCCGGATCTGGCGCAACAGATGGGCTTCATCGGCGGCAAGCTGCCGCTGCACCATGGCCCGGCGGAAGGCGAGGAGGGTCTGCGCAAGAATCTGGAGCTGCTGGCCGACATGCGCCAGCGGGTCGGGGATGATTTCTGGCTGATGTATGACTGCTGGATGAGCCTCGACGTCAATTATGCCACCCGGCTGGCGCAAAAAGCGCAGGAGTTCGGCCTGAAGTGGATCGAAGAAGCCCTGCCGCCCGACGACTACTGGGGCTATGCCGAACTGCGCCGCAACGTCCCCAAGGGGATGCTGGTCACCACCGGCGAGCACGAAGCCACCCGCTGGGGCTTCCGGATGCTGCTGGAGATGGGCTGCTGCGACATCATCCAGCCCGATGTCGGCTGGTGCGGCGGCATCACCGAACTGATCAAGATTTCGGCGCTGGCCGATGCGCACAACGCGCTGGTGGTGCCGCATGGCTCCAGCGTCTACAGCTATCACTTCGTCGTCACCCGTCACAACAGCCCGTTCGCCGAGTTCCTGATGATGGCCCCGCAGGCCGACAAAGTTGTCCCGATGTTCAACCCCCTGCTGCTGGACGAGCCGGTGCCGGTCAACGGACGGATGAAGGTGCCTGACCGTCCGGGCTTTGGGGTGCGCCTGAACCCGGACTGCGCCCTGACCCGCCCCTATTCACGGTAGATTCATTCCATTTGGCTGGCACGCCTGACAGGCACACCACCACCCCATCGGGTAGGGCCGCGACGGTGGTGGTGCCAGCCCCTTGCCCCCGCTGTCGGAGCATCCTCCGCTCCGACAGCGGGGGCTTTTTTATGTCCGGCATGGCAGCCGCCAACACTGCCAACGCGATAAAATTTTCCTTTTCAATCCCCGATCAAACCTGTAGCACCGGAGACCATCTCCTCCTTCAGAAGATACGGTCCCTGACAATGATGCATCGCCGGGAAATTGATGGCCTTCGCGGTCTTGCGATCGCCGCAGTCGTTCTGTTTCATGTGAACAGCACTTGGCTGCCGGGGGGGTTTGCTGGCGTTGATGTCTTTTTGACCATCTCCGGCTATTTGATCACCTCGATCATCCATGGACGATTGCAACAGGGTCAATTTTCCCTGCTGTCGTTCTATGAGCGGCGCATTTACCGCCTGCTGCCATCGTTCATTACAGTGACCCTCTGCACCGCCATCGCGGCGGGCCTGTTGCTGATGCCAGAAGACCTGTCCGGCTTTGGAGGCTTTCTGAAAACAACGTCATTTCTGATGACGAATTTCGCAGCCAAGTCATTCTCTGATTATTTTGCCACTCAAGATCAGCCGCTCCTGCATTTGTGGAGCATTTGCCTCGAAGTGCAATTCTACGCCGCTTATGCGCTGGCGCTGGCCCTGACTGGCCGATACCGCAAGGCATGGCTGTTCCCGTTGATCCTGCTGACAACCGCAATCTCGTTCATCCTGAGCTGCACGATGATCGATACCCACCCCCGGTGGGTTTTTTACCTGCTGCCGTTCCGCTTTTGGGAATTCGGCCTTGGTGCGCTGGCGGCCTGTCCGCTGCTGCCGGTCCTGTCGCGCAAATGGGTGGCGGAAACGGTCAACCTCACCGGCCTTGCGCTGATTGTTGTCCCGCTCGCTGTTTATGATGCGGCGACGGCGTTCCCCGGCCTTGCGGCCCTGCCGCTCTGCCTTGGCACCGCCCTGTTGCTGGGCAACAGAAATCATTCCGGGGCTGTTGGCCTGATCCTGAAATCCGCCCCGCTGACCCTGATCGGCCTCATTTCCTACTCGCTGTACCTGTGGCACTGGCCGGTCAGCCTGTTCTACGACTACTATACCTCAAGCACCCAGACCGTCCTTGATGCCCTGACGATTCTGGTGCTCTGCGGGATCCTCAGCGTTGCCGCATGGTGGCTGGTCGAGCGCCCGTTTTATCGCCGCCGCCCGCCGTTTTCCCGCAAAGCCCTGCTCGGTGCCATCGGAGCCTCCCTGCTGGCGCTCGGCCTCGGCGGCACGGTCATCGAACGGGCCAACGGCTGGCCAGACCGCTGGTCCACCACCGGCAAGGCCGATCTTGCGACCCTGCACAGCGACATCGAGACCGGCTGCGCGCACGGACACACGGACATTGTTGCCAGAAGCGCCAGCGGCAATTATTGCACCATTGGCAGCAAGGACACTCCGCCCACCTGGGCCCTGTGGGGAGACAGTCAGGCCCGCGCCTTCAGCGGTACGTTTGCCCAAACGCTGGACAAGGCCGGGCTGTCGGCCAAGCTGTTCAACCTGCACGGCTGCCCGCCTCTGGTGCAGGTTGGCACGACCCTTTACCCGGATGGCCTGTGCACGCTCCACAACCGCCATGCCTATCAGCAGATTCTGACCTCGCCCGAGATCAGCAATGTCGTCCTGTTCAGCCGCTATTCGATGTATCTCCATGGCACATCCTGGAGCGGCGGCGCCGGGCAAAAGGCCCGGAACTGGCTGACCGACCAGAACGGGCAGCGCCTGAACGAGGAGGAACGGGTCGCCCTGTTCGCTCAATCCCTGCGCACCGAAGTGGCAGAGCTGACCCGCGCCGGGAAAACCGTCTACCTCTATTACCCCAACCCCGAAGCCGAAGTGTCCGCCGCCCGAATGGTGCTGTTGCGCGACTGGTGGCAGGAGCAACCCGTCGAGGTCCGCATTCCACTCGGCTATTACCGGGCCTTGAACCGGGAGGTCCTGCCAGTCCTTGACGGCCTTGCCGCCGAGCCGCCGGGGGCACTGGTGCGGATTGAGCCCGCCACCCTGCTGTGCAATCAGGACTCCTGCCCGACCAAGCTCGACGGGCACCTGCTGCTGCGCGACAGCAACCATCCGACCGATTTTGCCTCGGGCATTCTGGCCAGACCGCTGGCAGAGGCGATGGAGCGGGACAGGCACCCCGAATGAACGGCAGGGCGGGAAGGACAGGCGCTACTGCAAGCAGCGGACCAGAAAGGCGATGTCCTTTGCAGTCGCCGCCAGTTCCGGATCGGCCTTGTCTTTCGTCTCGCTCGAGACTGTCGGCTTGATGCTGTTGATTTCGAGGAAAGATTTCAGGACCTGGGCACGGATGGCAAAATTGACATTCTGAGGAATGTCACCGGTCACTTCGGCAACAGAGATCGCATTCAGCTTGGAGGTGATCATGCCGACCAGACGCCCTCTGCCATCAACCAGCGGGCCACCGCTGTTGCCGGGCTGCACCGGGGTCGAAATCTGGATGAACCGGCTGTCGTCCCCCATGCCGGTCAGGCCGGTCACATAGCCCAGGGTAAAGTTCCCGCCCGTCGCCAGCATGCCATACAACGGGAAGCCATAGGCGGCAACCTTGCCCCCCAGCTCGGCAGGGCCATCGCTGAACCGGGCCACATGATCCAGATGGGTATTCACCACCCTGACCAAAGCCACATCATTGGTCTTGTCCCGGGCCAGCAGCTTGCCGTCCAGGGAATTTTCGCCAACCCGAACCTCGATGCGCTTGCAGCCCTCCACAACATGGGCATTGGTAGCAATAACGCCATCAGCAGTGACGGCAATGCCGGTTCCCGAACTTTCTTTGGCCGTCGGTCCGGCTGGCTTTTTGGCGGGCTGCGCCGCATCCCGACGGGCATCAGCCCCGGATGCCTCGCGCGCCGGGGGAGGAGACGGCGCAGTAACGGCTGGGCCGCCCTCATCGGATGCGACGACAATCAATGGAAGATCGAGCCAGCGTGCGGCGCAATCCTGCCACGCGATGACCGCCCTTTTTGTGCCGTCCAGAGAAGCCGTCAGGACTTCACCGTTGGGAAAGGTAATGTTCATGGATCGCGACAGGGCAAAACCCTTCAAAATCTCCATGGTATAAGGGAAATCGTTCATCCCGTTATAAGTAACAATTTTCTCGGATGTAGCCAACACATCCAGAGAATAACGACGGGAACCATCAAAATTAATATCGACAACAGAGGATGTTCCTTTTGGAATATTCCACTCATCATTGTCCATCGCGATGTAAAGACCTCCATCTGCTATAAAAATATTGAGCGCCGGTCCATTAACCCATGACCCAATCAAGTTACAAAACTTTAAACCATCCTGAAGTTTTCCAGTCTCAACAGACCAATACTTCCCATATGCATCCATTTTGGCATAGGAGGTAGAATTGAGAATAGAAAATGCGAAGAAAACAACAAAAAACAGTATTGCGCGCATCTCGGGCCTATTTCGCAAAGGGGTTTTCAGAATATGTTGGGGCTGCCCCTCGAGACGCCCCGGATGAACCAGAGGATGTTCCAGAGGATGATCCAGAACCGGACGAGCAAGGAAACTTCCGGGCAATTGCGATAGAGACCAGACCACTGGCACCGTATATCTCACGATCATTATCAGAAAGGGTATTAATATATTTCTCAACAGCAGAAGCAATTTCCTTTATCTTCATATTTACATTTTTGGGTGGGCAGAAATGATAATCTTCATACTCACCTTTATTAACCAGCTTCAAGGCATCATACATTGCTGCCAAATAACCAGCACAATACATCGTCTCGCCCACATCCGATGAGCGGCAATATTTCTCAAGCTGTTTGCCATTCATGAAATCAGCAAACACGGGCGTCACACCCAATGCGACAACAGAACACAAAGATACGATCAGAATCCGGACCATATTCATGCGCCTCACCCCACCCCTGTCTTGTTTAAAGTATTGCGGTAAAAACCAGTGCGCCTTTTTCGTGCGGTATCACGCCTCTCACGCCGAAGTCATGCACGCACCCCTCTCCGGCACCGGGAGACAGACTATCCTTACTGCAGGCAGCGAACCAGAAAGGCGATGTCCTTTGCAGTCGCCGCCAGTTCCGGATCGGATGCCTCTTTCGTCTCGCTGGAGACTGTCGGCTTGATGCTGTTGATTTCGAGGAAAGATTTCAGAACCTGGGCACGGATGGCAAAATTGACATTCTGAGGAATGTCACCGGTCACTTCGGCAACGGAGATCGCATTCAGCTTGGAGGTGATCATGCCAACCAGACGCCCTCTGCCATCAACCAGCGGGCCACCGCTGTTGCCGGGCTGCACCGGGGTCGAAATCTGGATGAACCGGCTGTCGTCCCCCATGCCGGTCAGGCCGGTCACATAGCCCAGGGTAAAGTTCCCGCCCGTCGCCAGCATGCCATACAACGGGAAGCCATAGGCGGCAACCTTGCCCCCCAGCTCGGCAGGGCCATCGCTGAACCGGGCCACATGATCCAGATGGGTATTCACCACCCTGACCAAAGCCACATCATTGGTCTTGTCCCGGGCCAGCAGCTTGCCGTCCAGGGAATTTTCGCCAACCCGAACCTCGATGCGCTTGCAGCCCTCCACAACATGGGCATTGGTAGCAATAACGCCATCAGCAGTGACGGCAATGCCGGTTCCCGAGCTTTCTTTGGTCGCCGGCCCGGCTGGCTTTTTGGCGGGCTGCGCCGCATCCCGGCGGGCATCAGCCCCGGATGACCCGCGCGCCGGGGGAGGAGACGAGGACGCAACGGCCCCGTCGGGAGTGACAACCGTCAAGGGGAAATCGAGCCAGTTTGCTGCACACTCCTGCCATGCGGCCACAGCCTTTTTCGTCCCGTCCAGTGGTGCCGAAAGGACTTCACCATTGGGAAACAGGATTTTCATGGATCGCGACACGGCAAAGCCCCTTATGACATCAACCGTATGGTCAAAATCATTAAACCCATCGTACACAACACCCGTTTCCGTGATCGCGTGCATATTCAGCGTATATTTACGGGAGCCATCAAATATTATATCAACCTTGGAGATGGTTCCTGTTGGAATTTTCCACTTCTCATTCTTCATCGAGAGGTAAAGGTTTGCCTTTGCCAGTGCAATATGAAGCTCGGGACCGTCTTCCCACTCCCCCTTCAATGCACAATATTTCACCCCTCCGCCACCCTCTCCGCTCTCGACAGACCAATACCGCCCATACGTCGTGGTCTTCGCGTATGCGCTGCCATCAAGGAAGGCGAGGACAAGGAAAAGGGCAGCAAAAGAGAGGGCACGCATGAACTTCACCGCAGAAAAAGAGTACCGGGCACTGGAGCAGGAGCAGCCTTGGGCTACCTCGGCGGGGCAAAGGCTCCGACGGATGAATATTGATCCTTCAGGTCGGCAAGGACGATGCCCGCAGCGGACTCATCCGCAGGCTGAAGCATGCGACGATCAATACGAGACACCCTCATCCCCTGACCTCATCCCCAACAAAAACGGCCCTTTATGGGGAAGAGTAGCGAGTCAGCCGGGGATGTTCCAGCGACAACATACAACCATAAAATTTTTCCTTACCCTGAAAACACCCCACTCTCCGCCATCAGCACAGACACGCCAGCCGACAGAAAGCACAAAAAATAGACATTTTTTCATATATGCACACAATATAAACACATGCATTCAACGATAGCCTTGACAAAAACCTGACCAATCAGACAGAAACTGTCCCATCAGACAGATTTTTCCCATTTAAAAACAGATTATTAAAAAGATAGAACCATTCCATATTCTATCTGGCTTACTTCTTGCTTTACCTCGGTCGGAGACGCATTCACCGCGAGGTCACAGCCGTGCAAGCCCCCCTGTCCCCCGTGCCACCCCCGCAGACAGTTCCCCCGGCGGCCATTGCCCGGACAATCGTCGATGCCCGCAACGTCACCCTGACCTATCAAACTGCCGACAAGCCGGTCTATGCCCTGAGCGATGTCAGCCTGAAGATCAACAAGGGTGACTTCATCTCGCTGATCGGCCCGTCGGGCTGCGGCAAGACCACCCTGATGCGGGCGATTGCCGATCTGGAGCAGCCGACATCCGGCGAGATCATCGTCAACGGCATGACGCCCGAAGCCGCCCGCCTGAAGCGGGCCTACGGCTATGTCTTTCAGGCTCCGGCGCTCTACCCGTGGCGCAGCGTCGAGCGCAACGTCACCCTGCCGCTGGAAATCATGGGCATGCCCGCCGCCGAGCGCCAGCAACGGGCGCGCGAACATCTGGAGATGGTCGGGCTGGCTGGATTTGAAAAGAAATTCCCCTGGCAACTGTCAGGCGGCATGCAACAGCGGGTGTCGATTGCCCGTGCGCTGGCCTTCGAGCCGGACTTGCTGCTGATGGATGAACCGTTCGGGGCGCTGGACGAAATCACCCGCGACCACCTGAACCTGCAGCTGACCCGCCTGTGGCTGCAAACGCAAAAGACCTGCATCTTCGTCACCCATTCGATTGCCGAAGCGGTGTTCCTGTCCACCCGCATCGTGGTGATGAGCCCGCGTCCGGGGAAAATCCTCGACGTGATCGACTGCGAACAGCACCTGCCGCGCGAACGGACGCTCGACATCCGCGAAACCCCGGAATTTGCCCACATCGCCCAGCGGGTGCGCGAGGGCCTGATGGAAGGGCATTCCTATGATGACTGAGCGCCTGCGCACCCATCTGCTGCCGGTGGCGGTGATGGCCTTGGCGGTGCTGGCGCTGTGGTATGCCGGGGCCCTGTGGCTGAACGCGCCGCAGGTGCTGGACGGCTTTGCCCGTGCCCACACCGACCACTGGACGCTGAGCGAATTCGCCCGGCAGGCTTTCAGCCAGAAACGCCCGATCCTGCCGACCCCCGACCAGATCACCAGCGAGATGGTCCAGTCGCTGACCGGCTATCCGGTCACCCACGTTCGTAACCTGCTGTTCCATACCGCCGTTACCGCCGGGTCGGCGCTGACCGGCTTTGGCATGGGGGTGGTGCTGGGGATTCTTCTCGCCATCGGCATTGTGCAGGTCAAAACACTGGAAAGCAGCCTGCTGCCGTGGGTGATCACCTCACAGACCATCCCGGTGCTGGCCATTGCGCCGATGGTGGTGGTGATTCTGGGCAACATCGGCTTTTCCGGCCTGCTGCCCAAGGCGGTGATCAGCATGTACCTGTGCTTTTTCCCGATCACCATCGGGATGGTCAAGGGCCTGCGCTCGGCCGATCCGCTATCGCTTGACCTGATGCGCACCTACAGCGCCAGCGGCCCGCAGACCTTCTGGCTGCTGCGCCTGCCGTCGGCCCTGCCCTATCTGTTCACCAGCCTGAAAATCGCCGTCGCCGCCAGCGTGGTCGGGGCGATCGTCGCCGAGCTGCCAACCGGCGGTCAGGCCGGGCTGGGGGCGCGGCTGCTGAGTGGCTCGTACTATGGGCAGACGGTGCAAATCTGGAGCGCGCTCGTCATGTCCGCCCTGCTCAGCGTCTCGCTGGTATGGCTGATCGGCCTGATGGAACGGTTCGTGGTTACCGGCAAGCGTGGAGGCACCCGATGAGCAAAACCACCCGCTCCGAGATGGCGCCGTGGCCGCTGGTGATGCTGATCGCCGCACCGCTGCCCCTCGGACTCCTTGACGGTGCCGCCGTTTACTGGCCGCAGGCCCCCGCCGTAGCCCTGTGTTATGCCGTCAGTCTGCTGTGCCTGTTGCTGCGCGGCCTGACCCGCACCCCCCGGGCCGAAGCCGCCCTGCTGTTCCTCGGTGTCGCCTCGGCCTGTCTGTCGCCGTTCCTGCTGCTGGCCGACGGCGTTGACCCAAGCAGCGGTGCCGGAACCTGGATGTACCTGTTCGGGGCTTCGCTGCTGTTGTGGCGGGTGCTGGCCCTGCTGGCCGAAGAAACAGGCCTCCTGCGCTGGCTGGGTCCAACCCTGTTCGGGCTGGGGCTGCTGATGGGCTGGGAAATCATCACCCGAGGCTTTGCCGTGCCCTCGGTCCTGCTACCACCGCCATCGTCCATTCTGGCCGCCATCCCCACCCATGGCGGCGAGCTGTGGGATGACTTTTGCCAGACGGTGCTGAAATCGGTGGTGCGCGGCTATCTGATCGGCTGTGGCGCAGGCTTTGTGGTCGCCGTGCTGGCCGACCGCCTGCCGTTCCTCGCCCGTGGCCTGCTGCCGCTCGGCAATCTGGCCAGCGCCATTCCGGTGGTCGGCATCGCCCCGGTGATGGTGATGTGGTTCGGCTTTGACTGGCAGTCAAAAGCGGCGGTGATCGTGATCATGACCTTCTTCCCGATGCTGATCAACACGCTGGCCGGATTGGCAACCGCCGAGAAAATCCAGCTCGACCTGATGCGCTCCTACGGAGCGGGCTATGGCAAAACGTTGTGGCTGTTGCGCCTGCCCTGCGCCCTGCCGTTCCTGTTCAACGGCCTGAAGATCAACTCCACCCTCGCCCTGATCGGTGCCATCGTCGCCGAGTTCTTTGGGACGCCAGTGGTCGGGATGGGCTTTCGCATCAGCACCGAAGTCGCCCGCATGAACCTTGATGTGGTGTGGGCCACCATCGCCGTCGCCGCCGTCACCGGCTCGGCCCTGTATGGCGGTCTGGCACTGGCCGAACGCCGCCTCACCGCCTGGCATCCCTCGTTCCGCAAGCGGTAGGCCATCCCCACCCCGGGCCCACCACGAGCCCACCACGGGAGCCCCCTCCCCCTGCCCTGTAAAAGAAGGAAAACCTGACGATGAAAAAGTTTGCTTCGGTTGCCCTGATTGCTGCTGCTCTGGCAGGTCTTGGTTCGGCGGCCTCGGCTGCTGACAAGCTGACCCTGCAACTGAAATGGGTCACTCAGGCCCAGTTCGCCGGTTACTACGTCGCGCAGGACAAGGGGTTCTACAAGGACGCCGGGCTGGACGTCACCATCAAGGCCGGTGGCCCGGACATCAACCCGACACAGGTGATCGCCGCCGGTGGGGCCGATGTGATCGTTGACTGGATGCCGTCAGCGCTGGCCACCCGGGAAAAGGGCGTGCCGCTGGTCAACATCGCCCAGATTTTCCAGAAGTCAGGCATGATGCTGACCTGCCGCAAGGACGCTGGCATCAGCTCCCCGACCGATTTCAAGGGCCATACGCTGGGGGTGTGGTTTGCGGGTAACGAATATCCGTTCCTGTCGTGGATGGCCCGCCTGAAGTACTCAACCTCGGGCAGCAACCCGGATGTGACGGTGCTGAAGCAGGGCTTCAACGTCGATCCGCTGCTGCAAAAGCAGGCCGCCTGCATCTCGACCATGACCTATAACGAATACTGGCAGCTGATCGAAGCCGGGATGAAGCCCGAAGAGCTGCAGGTATTCAAGTATCAGGAACAGGGCGTCGCCACACTGGAAGATGGCCTGTACACCACCGAAAAGGCGCTGGCCGACCCCAAGACGGTGGAAAAGCTGGCCAAATTCCTGAAGGCCACCGCTAAGGGCTGGGAATATGCCGCCCAGCATCAGGCCGAAGCGGTCGATATCGTGCTGGCCAACGACAGCACCGGTGCCCAGACCAAGGAACACCAGACCACCATGATGGGCGAAGTCGCCAAGCTGATCGAGGGCGGCAAGGAAGGCACCGGCTATCTGTCGCCGGAAGACTTCGACCGTACCGTGTCGATCCTGATGTCGGGCGGTTCGTCGCCGGTGATCAGCAAGATGCCGACCAACGCCTATAGCCACGCCGTTTTTGACGCTGCGTCAAAGCTCTGACCGCCATCAGGGCTTGGAGCGGTGTGCGTTTACTCTGGTGGCGCACACCGCCCCTCTTTTTAAGTTGTCGCAGTGATAACGCGCAAAACCGGTTCCCACTTTTGCGCCCACGGCTCTGGAGGCTTTTTATTTGCTGAAGAGGGCAACGATAGTCTCAAATCACCCAATCGCCAACTTGCACGCTTTCGCCTCAAGCAGATCAATCTTCATCACGGTATCCTGCAACAAGGCAAACTCTCTCTCACTGACCTCGGCCCACAGTTTGAGATGCCGATCACACAACGCCCAGCGCAAAGCATGAAAGCCATTCCACGCCAGTCCCATCCATGCGCTGTAATTTAAATTCAGCAAGTTCCCCGTCAGATAAACACGACCACCATTGATCGCCGCATAAGCGCCATATGCCATCGCAAGCAGTATTCGGAAACGGGGATTCATGCGGGCTGGCACCGTGTCAATCATGGACTGACCCAAGGGTTGACCATGAACAGTCATCTGCTTGATCGTATAGAACAGCCGCGTACAAAGCTCCATGATCATGGACGGAATACTTGTAACTGTAAAATGCCTGAAATCATACCCCTTGACATACATCCACTCCACTTGCTTATCTAAAGTGGAATCCCCAATGTTGACACCGCTAAACATGCGAAACAGCCCCATCAGGGGAGCAGGCAGCCCCATCCCGCGATTCCCTTTTGCACTGGGTGCATTCACATCAGAAAGCAAATGCCCAAGCATTTGCCCCATTGCCCGGAACGGCGACATGTCCACCTTGGCCGCTTTGGTCGGCAGAGAGCGTATCTCCCCCTGATAGACAATCGTGCATGTCCCGCGCAACATATCCCAAGCCCCGATAAGGATTCCGAGTAGTGGATCATGAGACAAGGCGCGGAAGCGATGGTTCGTCGGGCTTAATGGCTTTGTGAGGTTCTCACCATCGACAAACCGGCTCCCCACGGACACATCAGCCGAGGCAACTTTGTAAGCGTCACTCAAGAGCTTACTGGTTCCGGGAGGCAGAACTGCATTAAAAGCGTCCTGCACCCATCCATTAAACAAACCGTCTACCTTTTGATTGAACCCCGCAGTTTGCTTGAGCGGAGCCTGTACGCAAAGGCAGTCAAGAAGCCCGGCCAGGACCCCACACCCAATCGCAATTGCATAATCCCACCCGTCAAGACCATAGCGCCGGTTAAAATCAGTCACATAGCCGCTTATACGCAGCTCGGTTTCAGCCAGATCTTTCTGAGAAAGCAAGTCTCGGATCCTAACACGCCCGGCAAACTGCGCTTCAGCTTCGGAGTAGATATCCTCAAGAGGAAACAACCTCAAAGGCACATCTCGCTCCATCGCCTGGAGGATCTCTTCTCTCCGCTGCGTAAATTCCGGCGTTACCTGCACATCACGTGCCCCGTGTAGCGCCATCAGGTCGCGCTTAAGAGCCTCAATGTCCCTTCCGATCACACCATGCTGCTGCTCGACAGCTTGCGCTTTATCTTGCAGCAAACGGATTACTTTCATTTCCTTGTGATACGGCACAGAGGTTCCTCCCCCCATCAGTTGCCATCAATTCCCTCAAGATGGCTTCTTACGCTGTAACAATTCGATGGTGGCCCTGATACCGGCAATTTCCTCTTGGAAATACGCTGCGTTCTTGGTTAGACGCTCCATAATTGCATAGAGCTTACTGATGGCCGTCGTTAACGCCGCAAGCAACTTGGCGTTTTTCCGATTTTTAGCCAGTGCGTAGCCACCCACGGCCAAAAGGGCAATAGGGGCAGCAAGAATCCCGATCCCGGCCACCATACCCCCTCCGACTATCGAACCTGCAGCAGCAAGGCCACTGGTAATTCCCGCCGCAGACAGCCCGGAAACCCCCAGACCGGACAGCGCAGCCAGAGACCCCCCAGCTCCAAGAGCAGCGCCGAGACTCGCCGCCGCACCTTCGGTCACACCCGGGAAGTCATTTTCAAGTTGATCAAGGATAACGCGAACCTCAGCAGCAGCTTGCACACGCATCGACTGAATCTGACCATCATTCATAAAAGCACCTGCCATAAACTCAACATATAGTTGCTTATATACTATTAAGCTATCTTTGATATGTCAACATGCACGTATATTAGGAGATATTAATTATTTTTAGTTAATCACATAACTATTTTTTCTACTAAAAATTACTAGATCCTCAATATATACGGTCTCGCAAATACGACATGACGCCCCCACTTAATCAGACAAATCATCACCATATAGACCAAAAAGTAGGCAGCACAAAAAATAATCACCTCTGAATTTCCACAGAAATTTCCTCCCGTCCCAGCCCAACGACACTTTTTGATCCCCTCTTGATCTAAATCTAATCAGACGCCCGCCGCAAAAGCTGACCAAATCACCAAATCCTGACCATTTGATCAGATTAAATCCACCAAACCCGCATGAATCCTCACTTGGCATGCCTTTTGATAAGGGGAAAACACCACGCCTTCCTCCGTCACGACCAAGGGATGCCAGCCCGATGAACGACAGCCCGCTTTCCGTGTACCAGGATCTCGTTCCGCCGATGACCGACCTGCAGGCCAGCGCCGAAGCCAACCGCTGCCTGTTCTGTTATGACGCCGCCTGTACCCGCGCCTGCCCGACCAGCATCGACATTCCCGGCTTCATCCGGGGGATTGCCACCGGCAACCTGACCGGGGCCGCCACCACCATTTTTGCCGAAAACATTCTGGGTGGAACCTGTGGCCGGGTGTGTCCAACGGAAACCCTGTGCGAGCAGGCCTGTGTCCGCACCACCGCCGAAGATCGTCCGGTGGCCATTGGCCGCCTGCAACGCCATGCCACCGACGCAATGATCACCAGTGGCCGCCAGCCGTTCGAGCGTGCCCCGGCCACCGGCAAGACGGTGGCGGTGGTTGGCGCGGGTCCGGCCGGGCTGTCGTGTGCCCATCGGCTGGCCCTGCTGGGCCATCAGGTGTCGCTGTACGATGCCAAACCGAAAGCCGGTGGACTGAACGAATACGGGCTGGCCGCCTACAAGATGGCCGACGATTTTGCCGCCCGCGAAGTCGCCTTTGTGCTGGGGATCGGTGGCATCACCCTGTACCCGGAACAGCGTCTGGGCCACGAGATCACCCTCGACGGGCTGCGGCAGACTCATGACGCGGTATTTCTGGCCATCGGGCTGGGCGGCAGCAACCGCCTGAGCATCCCCGGCGAAGACCTGAGCGGGGTCGAAGACGCCACCGCCTTTATCGAACGCCTGCGCCAAAGCGCGCCCTCGGCCCCGCCTGCCGTGCCGGAGACGGTGGTGGTGATTGGCGGCGGCAACACCGCCATCGACGCCGCCATTCAGGCCAAACGGCTGGGCGCTGCCGAGGTAACGCTGGTCTATCGCCGGGGCCGCGAGCAGATGAAGGCCACCGGCTGGGAACAGGAGCTGGCGCTGACCAGTGGGGTCATCCTGCGCACCTTTGCCGAGCCGCGCCGGATGGATGGTGATGGTCATGTCCAGACCATCACTTTTGAACGCACCACCCTCAGCGATGGTCGCCTGACCGGCACCGGCAGCACCCTGACCCTACCCGCCGATCTGGTGCTGAAAGCGGTGGGTCAGACCCTGCTCACCGGGGCGTTGGCCGGGATCGCCGTGCAGGGCGGCAAGATCGTCGTTGACGATGCCGCCCAGACATCGATCCCCGGCGTCTACGCTGGCGGTGACTGCATTGCCAGCGGCGAAGACCTGACGGTGCAGGCGGTCGAGGACGGCAAACGCGCCGCCCACGCCATCGACGCCGCCCTCCGCCTGTCCGCCCTGACCGCTGCCTGAAGGACCTGACACCATGGCTGATTTACGCTGCACGATTGCCGGTATCCGCTCGCCGAACCCGTTCTGGCTGGCCTCGGCTCCGCCCACCGACAAGGCCCTGAACGTGGTCCGCGCCTATCAGGCCGGCTGGGGCGGGGTGGTGTGGAAAACCCTTGGCGAAGACCCGCCGGTGGTCAACGTCAGCTCGCGCTATGGCGCCCACATGGACACCGAGCGGCGCATTCTGGGGATCAACAACATCGAACTGATCTCTGACCGCCCGCTGGAGGTCAACCTGCAGGAAATTGCCCAGGTCAAAAAGGACTGGCCCGAGCGGGCGCTGGTGGTGTCGCTGATGGCGCGGATGGAAGAAAGCGCCTGGGTCGAGCTGGTACGCAAGATCGAAGCCACCGGGGCCGACGGACTGGAACTGAACCTCGGCTGCCCGCACGGCATGTGCGAACGCGGCATGGGCTCGGCCATCGGACAAGTGCCCGAGATGGTGGAAAACGTCACCCGCTGGGTGAAGAACGCCACCCGCATGCCGGTGATCGTCAAGCTGACCCCCAACATCACCAACATCCTGTGGTCCGCCGAAGCCGCCAAACGCGGCGGGGCCGATGCGGTGGCGCTGATCAACACCGTCAATTCGATTGTCTCGGTCGATCTGGATGCCATGGCTCCGACCCCGACCGTTGATGGCAAAGGCACCCACGGCGGCTATTGCGGCCCGGCGGTCAAGCCGATTGCCCTGAACATGGTGGCCGAAATCTCGCGCAATCCCTTTACCGCAGGCATTCCGATTTCCGGCATCGGCGGCATCAGCACCTGGCGCGACGCCGCCGAGTTCATCGCCCTTGGGGCCCACGGCGTGCAGGTCTGTACGGCGGCGATGACCTATGGCTTCCGCATCGTCGAAGACATGATCAGCGGCCTGTCGAACTTCCTCGACAGCAAGGGAATGGACTCGCTGGAGCCGTTGATCGGGGCGGCGGTGAAGAATGTGGTCAACTGGAATGACCTCAACATGAATTTCTCCACCAAGGCGGTGATTGATCAGGACGCCTGCATCGACTGTGGCCGCTGTCACATCGTCTGCGAAGACACCTCGCATCAGGCGATCCGCATCAGCGCAGGCGAAGGCCGCCGGGTGTTCACCGTCGAGCCGGACGACTGCGTGGGCTGTAACCTGTGTTCGCACGTCTGCCCGGTGCCGTCGTGCATCACCATGCAACCCGAACCGGCCACCCAGCCGCCGCTCACCTGGACCCGGCACCCGCAGAACCCGTTCCGCCAGACCGCCCCGGAGACCGTATGATGTCCACCTCGTCCCTGCCGCAAAACCTGAAGGTCAACAGCGCCCGCCTGTGGAACAGCCTGATGGAGATGGCCCGCATCGGCGCCACCGCCAAAGGCGGCGTCTGTCGTCTGGCCCTGACCGACGAAGACAAGGCCGGTCGTGACCTGTTCATCCAATGGTGCGAAGAGGCTGGCTGCACCATCACCATTGACCGCATCGGCAACATCTTTGCCCGCCGTGCGGGGCGCAACAACGCCCTGCCGCCGATCATCACCGGCAGCCACCTCGACAGCCAGCCGACCGGCGGCCGCTTTGATGGCGTGTATGGCGTGCTGGCCGGGCTGGAGGTGATCCGCACCCTGAATGACCTCAATTACACCACCGAAGCCCCGGTGGAAGTGGCGGTGTGGACCAACGAGGAAGGCTCGCGCTTTGCCCCGGCAATGGTCGCCTCGGGGGTGTTCTGCGGGGTGTTCGATCTCGACTATGGCCTCAGCCGGGCCGACCTCGACGGCAAGACAATGGGCGAGGAACTGGCCCGCATCGGCTATGCCGGGGAGGCTCCGGTGGGGGGCCGCCCGGTCGGGGCCTATTTCGAGGCCCACATTGAACAGGGGCCGATCCTCGAAGACGAAGGCAAGACCATCGGGGTGGTCACCGACGCCCAGGGGCAACGCTGGTATGAAATCACCTTCACCGGACAGGAAGCCCACGCCGGGCCGACCCCGATGCCACGGCGCAAGGATGCCCTGCTGGGGGCGGCGCGGGTGGTCGAGGCGGTCAACCGCATCGGCCTGAGCCATGCCCCCGCCGCTTGCGCCACCGTCGGGCTGATGCAGATTCACCCCAACTCGCGCAACGTCATCCCCGGTCAGGTGTTCTTCACCGTCGATCTGCGCCACCCCGACGATGCCACGCTGGCAGCGATGGATGCCGAGCTGCGCGCCGCTGTCGCCGACATCGCCAGCACCATCGGACTGGAAACGACGCTGGAACAGATTTTCTACTACGCCCCGGTGCCGTTCGAGGCCTCGTGCGTCGCCGCCGTCCGCGACGGAGTGACCAAGGGTGGTTTCAGCGCCCGCGACATCATCGCCGGAGCCGGACACGACGCCTGCTACATGGCCCGGATCGCCCCTACCGGGATGATCTTCATCCCCTGCGTCGGCGGCATCAGCCACAACGAAATCGAAGACACCACCCCCGAATGGGCGGCGGCGGGCTGTGACGTGCTGTTACACGCCATGCTGCACAAGGCCAACGGAGGATAACATCCCAAATGCAGGAGTCCTGATGGCAGGAAGCCGTTTAACCCCGTCCCGTCCCTGTCGTAAGATGGTCGCCCCGATCCCCTCCCTTTTCTTTTCAAGGAGCGACCCCCTTCCCATGGACGTGACGGAGAAGGCGCAAACAGCCGCCCGTGGCCGCCGGATACGGCGGGAAAACGTCGAGCGCATCCTCAAGGCCGCCGAACTGGTGTTCGCCGAGGCCGGATGTGCTGGCGCCACCATGGCCGACATCGCCGACAAGGCCGGACTGCCAAAAGCAAACCTGCACTATTATTTCGGAACCAAGGAAGACCTGTACCGGGCGGTGCTGGACAACATCCTGCGCCTGTGGCTGGACCCGCTGGCCGGTCTGGATGCCAGCGCCGATCCGGCGACGGCCCTGACCGCCTATATCCGGGCCAAAATGGACGCCTCGCGCCTGCGCCCCAATGCCTCGAAGGTGTTTGCCAACGAAATCCTCCACGGCGCCAGCCAGATCGGTGAGTTTCTCGCCGAAGACCTGCGCCGTCTGGTCGATCGCAAGGCCGCCGTCATCGAGCAGTGGATATCCGAAGGCCGCATGGCTCCGGTCGATCCCCGGCAGTTCTTCTTCATGATCTGGTCAATGACCCAGCATTACGCTGATTTCGAGGTGCAGGTTCGGACGGTCCTTGGACGCAAAAAGCTCACCCGTGACGATTTTGCCCACTTCACGACCGAAGTGGTGCGGATGGTCCTGCGGGCGGGCGGACTGGCGCCGCCGGGTGATCTGGCCTCGGGCGAAAGCGTCTTGCCGGGCGACGATTAAACCGCACGCCAGCAAGGAGCAAGTCGATGGGTGTCATCATTCGGGGCGGGACCGTTGTCACCGCCGAGCAGACCTTTCGCGCCGATGCGTACTGTGAAGACGGGCTGATCAAGGCCGTCGGTGCCGATCTGGAGGCCCCCGGCGGGGCCGAAGTGATCGACGCCGGAGGCTGTTACGTGATGCCGGGGGGCATCGACCCCCACACCCACATGGAACTGCCGTTCATGGGGACGGTCGCCACCGAAGACTTCTTCAGCGGCACCGTCGCCGGGATGGCCGGGGGCACCACCACCATCATCGACTTTGTGATTCCCAACCCGCAACAATCGCTGCTCGAAGCCTTTCACACCTGGCGCGGTTGGGCCGACAAGGCCGCCAGCGACTATTCCTTTCACGTCGCCGTCACCTGGTGGGATGACAGCGTACACCGCGACATGGGCACGCTGGTCGAACAGCATGGCGTCAACAGCTTCAAGCACTTCATGGCCTACAAAAACGCCATCATGGCCGATGACGAAGTGCTGGTGAACAGCTTCACCCGCTGCCTCGAACTGGGCGCCATCCCGACTGTTCACGCCGAAAACGGCGAGCTGGTGTTCCGCCTGCAACAAAAACTGTTGGCGCAGGGCCTCACCGGCCCCGAAGGCCATCCGCTGTCCCGCCCGCCGGAGGTCGAAGGCGAAGCCGCCAACCGCGCCATTCAGGTGGCGCGCGTGCTGGGCGTGCCGGTTTACCTTGTGCATGTTTCGGTCGAAGAAGCCCTTGATGCCCTTCGGCGCGGTCAGGACAGCGGGCAGGCAGTGTTCGGCGAAGTGCTGGCCGGGCATCTGCTGGTCGATGACAGCGTTTATCGTCATCCTGATTGGGACATTGCCGCCGCCCATGTGATGAGCCCACCGTTCCGCGCCAAAAAGCATCAGGACGCCCTGTGGCACGGCCTGCAATCGGGCCGTCTGCACACCACCGCCACCGACCACTGCTGTTTCTGCACCGAGCAGAAAGCGATGGGCAAAGACAACTTCGCCAAAATCCCCAACGGCACCGGCGGAGTGGAAGACCGTTTGCCGGTGTTGTGGCACCACGGGGTCAACAGTGGTCGGCTGACGATGAACGACTTTGTGCGCATCACCTCGGCCAATGCGGCACGCATTTTCAACCTCTATCCGCGCAAGGGCACGGTGCAGGTCGGGGCTGATGCCGACCTGATCGTCTGGGACCCGACCGCCCACAAGACCATCTCCGCCCGCACCCAGTTTCAGAAGGTCAGCACCAACATTTTTGAAGGCATGGAGATCCAAGGCTTGCCAGTCTACACCCTCAGCCAGGGGGTGATCACCCATGCCCTTGGCGAAAGCCGGGCAGTGCGCGGGGCGGGCCGTTACCTCAACCGCCCGGCCTTTCCGCCGGTTTACGAGGCGATTCAAAAGCGGAACGCGCTGGCCACCCCGACGGCGGTGGTGCGGTAATTCCCCCCTTGAACAACACGATGGCAAACGGGGAGTCTTTTGGCTCCCCGTTTGCTTGTATCTTTATATCTTCCGGCAGAGCATCAAAGAATGCTCTTGTATTTCAAGTCCGGTAGATTACATTTTCCGCATGAATCTATTCATCAGTACACAACACTCCCGCACAGTGCAGCCCCTGACGGACGGAGCCGCGCGCCTGCCCGTCTGGCACCGTTGGGCACCCGCTGTCCTGCTGACCCTCGGGCTGGCCCTGAGCGGACTGCTCGCCAGCGCCACCCCGCAAAACGGCCATGCCGTCGCCGTCATCCTGCCGCCGTGGAACAGCTTTGCCGACGCGGCCACCACCGTTGCCGCCGCCGGGGGAACCATCAAGGGCACCGGCCTGTGGGACAGCATTGTCACCACCTCTCTCGAAGGCCCGGACGGTGCCGAGCGCCTGCGACACAATGGTGCCTGGCTGGTGATTGATGCGGCTGCGGCGCGCGGCTGCCTGACTCTGTGACCGCTGTCCAACACGCTGCCGTTCTTTTTGCTGCAAGGATACCCCCATGACCGCCCTGTCCTCCATCCGCTCCCGGTTCAGCCGCTTTGTCCTGCTGTTCTCGTGGGCCAATGTCGGTATCGTCGCCCTTGCCGGACTGGTGTCCGGTCAGCCGGTCCTGCTGCCGACCCTGATGGCGGTGATGGTGGCCGCGGTGGCATCGGTGGGCTGCCTGCGCGCCCCGCAGGCGGAAACCACCCGCATCACCGGTGGGGCCGTCCTTGCCGCCTTTCCGGCCATTCTGGTGTTCCAGTTCGCCGGGCATCCGTGGCAGATCGACCTGCACATGTATTTCTTTGCCGCTCTGGCGCTGTCGGTGGTGTGGTGCGACTGGCGACCGGTGCTTTCCGGTGCGGCCAGCACCGCCGTTCACCATCTGGTGCTGAACTTTGTCCTGCCATGGGCCGTATTTCCCGACGGAGCCGATTTCTTCCGTGTCGTGCTGCATGCGGTGATCGTAGTGCTGGAAACTGCCGTGCTGATGTGGATTGCCGCCCAGATTGTCAGCGCCTTTGCCAGCAGTGAGCAGGCCCTGCACGTTGCTGCCCAGGCGCAAGCCGATGCCGAAGAGCTTGCCCGCCGCGAAGCACTCGAAAAGGCTGCCGAAGCGGCCTGGGCGGCCCGCCTGCGTTCCCTGACCGCCGAGTTTGATGAAACGATCAGCGGGGCGGTCAGCGCCGTCAGCCAGTCCGCCGACGAGATGGGAAGCGTTTCCGGGCGCATGAAGGCGGTCGCCCGCAAGACCTCGGACGGCATTCAGGATGTCCTGACCGCCGCCGATGTGGCGGTCAACAGCGTTGATGATGTCGGTTCGGCCACCGAACGGCTGGAAACGACGGTCCACGAGGTGCGCTCGCTGGTCCATCAGGCCGAACAGATCGCCAAAGCCGCCTCGGAGCGCGCCGCCGAAGCCGACAGCACGGTCAAGACGCTGGACACCTCGGCCAACCGGATCGGTGAAATCCTGCACCTGATCAATACCATTGCCAGCCAGACCAACCTGCTGGCGCTGAACGCCACCATCGAAGCCGCCCGCGCTGGCGAAGCTGGCAAGGGCTTTGCCGTGGTCGCCAACGAGGTCAAACAACTGGCCAGTCAGACCGCCCACGCCACCAGTGAAATTGAACAGCAGATTTCCGCCGTACAAACATCCTCGCAGGATGCGGTGCAGGCGTTGGGAACAATCATCAACGACATTTCGACCCTCAACGACATCGCCCAGGACATCGCCAATGCCGTCGATCAACAAAGCAGCGCGGTGAGTGAAATCGAACGCAGTTCACAGGTTGCCACCAGCGCCGTACAGCAAAGCGATCAGGCCGCCGAGCATTTCCAGGTCGCCGTGCAGGAAACCACCGCCTCGTCGTCCGCCGTCGCTGAAACATCTGAAACCCTCGGCCAGCAGGCCCACCATCTGCGTCTGGTGGTGGACCGCTTTATTGCTGACCTGCACAAGTAAGTCTATCAGGTCAGCGCCAGCGCCTGCATCACCTTGATGTTGTAATAGCGGATGTCATCGAGCGAATTGGGCAGCTTGCCAGCCGCAAAGGCTGCCACCAGATCGCGCACCGCCTGTTCGATGCCGTGTACCGGGCGGAAGTCCAGATCACGCTCGATGGCCTCGGACGACACATGATAGGACCGGTTGTCGTTGGTCGGCTTGACCTCGACCGCCACCTGTTCGCCGACCACCCCGCGCACGATATCGGCCAGTTGCCGCACCGAATAGTTCACGTCCCCGACGTTATAGACCTTGCCGTCAATTTGCTCGGCAGGCCAGCGCAGGCTGTTGAGGTAAAAGGCACACATGTCCTGAATGTGGATGTTCGGGCGCAACTGGTCTCCGCCCAGCACCGTCACCATGCCGCGATTGACCGCGTGGTTGGTCAGGATGTTGACGATCACGTCCAGCCGCTGGCGCGGGGAATAGCCGCACACGGTGGCCGGGCGGACGATCAGGGTGGTAAAGCCGGGCTGGCGTTCTTCGTGCAGGATGTCTTCGCACAGGGCCTTGAAGCGGGAATAGTCGGTCAGCGGCTCCAGCGGGACATCCTCGGTCACCACGATGCCTTCCTTGATGCCGTACACCGACGACGACGAGGCATAGACGAACCGCTCGACCCCGGCCCGCTTGGCCGCCTGCACCAGCGGGCGGAACGAGTCGTAGTTGATCGACTTGCCCAGTTCCGGGTTCAACTCGAATGACGGATCGTTGGAAATGCAGGCCAGATGGATCACCGCATCGCAGCCGCTCAGGGCGTCTTCAACCACCGCCGGATCGCGCATGTCGCCCTTGACCTCGCGGAATCCCGGTGTGCCGCGCAGGTCGGCAAACAGGTCTTCGCCATAGAGGTAAAGATCAAGGACCGTCACCCGGTGCCCGGCCTGCAACAGTTGCGGCACCAGCACCGCCCCGACATAGCCCGCGCCACCGACCACCAGCACATTCCACGACCGTTCTGTCATCATTTGCATCCTGCTGTGTAAACTGGTGCCATTCTGCACCCCGTGTCTGGCCTCTCCCCCGTTCCCGGGGGCGTCCCGTTATTTCAGCAACGCGGTCAGGAACTTGACCAGCGGCGCCTTTTCCACCGACGTGCGGTGGCCGACGATCCCGACCTTGATCGCTCCGGCAGCATTGCCAAGGAAGCCGACCAGCTTCATCGGCACCCCCAGCGCCACCGCCGGAGCGGTGACGGCAAAGAAGGCATCGCCCGCCCCCACCGTATCGACGATGGTGCTGGTCAGTGCCGGAATGCGGTGCAGGCCCTGATCGCGTTGATAGACCAGACAGCCGTGCTTGCCCTGCGTCACGATGATGTTCGGGCAGTCGATACGGCGCGGCAGCATCTCGCCGACCACTTCGGACATGTCGCTGACCTTGTCATGGGCAGCCAGACGCGCTTCGTTGGCGTCGATGGCAATGTAATCAGCCTTCGGATACTTGGTGATCATGTTGAAGCCGATGTTGGCGGCGTTCGACTGCGCATTGACCGCCAGAAAGCGGGCGTGCTTTTCCAGCAGGTCGATGCTTTTTCCGTCAATCAGGCCATGGCCGAAATCGCACACCACCACCAGATCATACTCGGCGGCGTGCTCGGCAATGAAGGTGTCAAAGGTCTGCTTCAGCTCGCCATGCAGATAGCTGTCATCCATGTGATAGACTTCAAACAGCTTGCGCATCGAATAGGCGTCGATGTAGCGCACCTTGCGGGTGGTCGGGGCGTTGTCCCGCTGCAGCAGGTGCAGGGTCACGTTGTCACGCACCGTCTGGCGGATCAGCTCTTCGTGCGAGTCGGTGCTGCCGACACAGGTCAGCACATCGACGCTTTTCACCACGCTCGCTGCGTGGTTGGCGGCGGCAATGATGCCACCGGCGAACAGTTCCTTGCCATGAAACAGGCTGGCGATGATGTTTTCCTTCGCCGCCTTGCCCATCGGGTTGACGTAATCGTATTCGTCAATGATCGCATCACCGACAAACAGCACCCGCAGCTCCTGCAACCGCTCGACATGGCCAAGCAGTGTTTCAAGGGTGCCTTCGTCGCGCAGGGTTTCCAGATAGTGCTGCAACGACGGGTCATAGACGTTGAGGTACTTGTTGATCAGCGTCGAGGACGAGAACGTTACCTCGTCGGTGAACACCAGTCGCCCGCCATGGGACTCGACGGCATCGCGTTCAGAGCGGATCTTGCCGGTCACATCCTGATCGGCATCGGCATAGTCCGAGCCCTTGATGTAGACATCCGGGCGGACGGCATGAATCACCGTTTCGGCACTGGGAGCATAATTGATCCCCACCGCATCAACATAAGCCAGTGCGGCCAGCATCTCGGCGCGCAACTGTTCGGTAAACACCGGGCGGCCCGGCCCCTTGTTGACGTGTTCGTCGCAGGTCAGGGTGACGAACAGGACATCGGCTTCCTTGCGGGCGGCTTCGATGTGGCGCACATGGCCCAGATGGAGCAGGTCAAACACCCCGTGGCACAGGGCCACCGTTTTGCCGTCCTGCTGCGCCTGTCGCGCCAGCGCCGCCAACCCGTCCAGACTGTGGATTTTTGACCGCACCGATAGCGGTGCCATCGGCCCGCCAGCCTGTTGGCCTGACCCAATGGCCTGCTGACCGGACAGGGACAGATCAGGATCTGCCATGCGTCGCCCCTCTGGTTCGCGGAGTTCTTCTGAACCCTCGGTGTCACCCCGCCAGACGCGCCGGTCTGGCACAACACAGGCCCATTCCTTGAGCCTGTTCCCCCAACAAAAACCATAAAGTGGTGAATATCTACTTTATTTTCATGCGCGAAAAAACACCCCGGAATGCCACAGGGCCAGAGATCACTCTCCGGCCCTGATGACGCAACAGGAGCATGGTGCCGGGGCCTACCCCAGAACCTTTTCCATCACCACGTACAGTAACGCAGCCAGCCCCGCCGACAGTGGCACAGTGATCACCCACGCCGCCGCGATGGTGGTCATGTACTGACGACGCACCAGACGGCGCTTGCGGCTCTTTTCCGCCTTTTTCTGCAGCTTCAGCGGATCGGGGGTCTTGACCACCGGCTGCCCGTCCTCGCCCAGCACCACCGGCTTGACCTTTGGCTCACGACCACGCGAATTGACGAACCATTCGCGCAGGAAGCCGACACCGAACACCCCACCCACGGCAATGTGGGTCGAGCTGACCGGCAACCCCATCGCCGAGGCAACGATCACCGTCACCGCCGCCGACAGGGCGACGCAGTAAGCGCGCACCGGGTCCAGCTTGGTGATCTTTTCGCCAACGGCATGGATCAGCTTGGGGCCAAACAGCACCAGCCCGATCGAAATGCCCAGCGCCCCGACCACCAGCACCCAGCCCGGCACATGGACCGCCATGTCGCTGGCCACGTCGGTCGATCCGACGGCATTGACGATTGCCGCCAGCGGACCAACGGCATTGGCGACGTCATTGGCCCCATGGGCGAACGACAGCAGCGCGGCCGAGACGATCAGCGGAATGGTGAACAGGCTGGCCACCGCCTTGCGGGTGTTTTCCAGACGCAGGGCGGCACGGTTGACCGACCGGCGGGTGACTTCCCACACCAGAGCCCCCATGCCCAACGCCGCCACCGTCCAGGTCACGCTGCCGGTTTTCCAGACGTTTTGCAGCCCCTTGGCCAGCAGGTAGGCGGTAAAGGCGGCGGCCATGATCGCCACCAGCACCGGCACCCAGCGCTGGGCCGCCGCGATCTTGTCATCCTTGTGCAGAATGGTGATCTTGATGAACGCCAGCACGCCCGCCGCAATACCGCCCCCCAGCAACGGCGAAATCACCCAGCTGGCCGCAATACCGCCCATCACATCCCAGTTGACCGCCTGCACGCCAGCAGCGGCAACCCCGACGCCAACCACGCCACCGACCACCGCGTGGGTGGTCGACACCGGCGCGCCCATCCAGGTGGCCAGATTGGTCCACAGGGCCGCCGCCAGCAGCGCCGCCATCATCGCCCGGACGAAGCTGGTGCTGTCGGCCATCGCCGACGGATCAACGATCCCCTTGGAAATGGTGCTGACCACATCGGCCCCGGCCAGCAGCGCCCCGGCGGCCTCGCAGACCGCCGCGATGATCAGCGCCCCGACCAGCGTCAGCGCGCGGGCCCCGACCGCCGGACCCATGTTGTTGGCGACGTCATTGGCACCGATGTTCAGCGCCATGTAGCCACCGATCACCCCGGCCACCATCACCGAGAACAGACCCGGGCTGTCGCCCACCACCAGCCAGATGAACGGGAGGATCAGAAGCAGGAACAGAAAGCCCAGCCCCAGGGTACGGACGCGGTGCGGATCATGAGCCGCGGCGTCAAGCGACGCGATCTTTTGCAGATCTTTGTCGAGCGTGGTTTTGCCCACGAATCACCTGTATGGATATTTCACGTTGGGCAATGGGCTACCCAATGCGTCATCACATTGCAATGAATTATCCTCATTTTTGTAACATTATCTTGCAGAGGACGGCATTTTCTGCTGCGAATGAGCAAGGGGTGCGCTTTCTGAAAAACCGAGGCGCACCACATGCTCATCGGCCTTTCAGGCCGTTCCGCACGCTGTGCGCCCTGCTGATGAACACCCCGACTCGGGGATGCTCGTTCCCGTCCCGGATCAGAATCCGGCGGGCCACGGTGCCACACCGATCAAACGTTCGTGTAATTCCAGAAACACCCCATAGGCTGCCAATCCGGCCAGCAGGGCCACCGCCTGCGACCAGTGCGCCGCACGCCACGAGCGCCGTTCCCAACACCGGCTCCACTGCTCATCCCCCCACAGGCGACGGCGTTTGCGGTCCAGCCCGCGCATCCCCATCAGCGCCAGCAGGGCAAACAAGCCAAACATCAGCAACGATGCGGCATCCTCGTTCACCACCATATGCGCGACGGCCCACAGCAGGAATCCCCACAGCACCGGATGGCGAACCACCGCTGGCACGCCGACCGGAGGCTCGGCGGCGCGGTCGCGCCACAGCGAGATCGAAAACGGGTTCGGGATAACCAGCCCGGCCACCACCAGCATCCATGCCCACGGCATCACCAGCACCGGCAGCCAGAACAGGCGGGGGTCGCGCTCCCACAGAGGCAGATAGGGGGCCTGACGATAGCCCCAGCCCACCAGCACCAGTGAAGCGATACTCAGCAGCGAATACAGCAGCACATAGCCTTTCCATCCCAGCACGGCAATCGCCCGCTGACGTACCGCAGGGATGGCAGGCACACTGTGCGTCGCCAGAAACAGCACAACCGCCAGCATCAGGATCAGCATCGGGTCCATTCCCCACAAGGCCGGAGTCAACAACACAAAGCCCCGTCCCTGAGACAGGAGCGGGGCTTGAGACTAGAGCAGCGTGCGTTAAACCGGACGCAGGCACGCTGCTCTAACCTTTTATTCTGTCGCATTGTTTTTTGCGAAAACCGGTACCCACTTTTCGCACAATGCTCTAAAAACGTTCAGGTCGCCTCAGGCGGATCAGCCCTTGGCCGGATCCTTTGGCGGCTGGATCTTGGACAGCGCGGCGTTCAGGCCCCGAACCAGATTGTCACCGGCCCGACCACCTTCGCCTTCCATCCGCTGGGAAATCACCAGACGCATGGCGTCGATGTGCACCTTGACCACCGCCATGTGGCTGTCTTTCGGCTCGGTATCTTCGGCCTCCAGACGTTCGAGGAAACGGCACAGCAGGTTGCCGATAATGGTCATCAGCGGATAGTTGAAGCTGCCGCCCTGCCCCTTGACGTCATGGGCAACCGAGAAAATGTCCTTGAACACGGGCTTGCGGGAACCGGTTTCCTGCTGCGCCTGGGCATACAGGGCGTAGATCTTCTTCAGATCCTCTTCCACCCACTCCAGATAGGAGCCTTGCATCCCGGCGATCAGCAATTCAGCCTGCTCCAACGCGTCGAGATCAACGCCATCGTTGGTGATCGCCACCTTGTCTTTCAAGGTGGACGGCGGCTGAATGAATTCCGGCTTACTGGTGCCGCTCATGAACCCTAACTCCTTTTTACACCTGTGCCACTGGTCTTCCCAAAGACCCGTCTGTCGAGGCACAGGCCCCCCATATGATACCCGACTGCCGGACGCCTGCGAACCGTGATGCCATCAAGGCTGTGGTTCGCGGCTGCCGCCAGTATCGCCGGACCTGACACGTTCCGGCGTCTGCACCGCCCCCGGCACACCTTATCCGTTCAGCAGAGCCTCGACTTCCGCCTGGCTCAGTCCCCCTTCATCGGCCGGCGCAGCCGAAGCTGCCGACTTGCTGGGGATCATCTCCATGCTGTTCTTGCGTCGTTCCGAACCCTTCCAGTCGATCTGGCGGCGACGACGGTCCGGCCCGAAATACAGGCCTGCCCGGATGAACGGGCGCGGACGCTCGATAATCGACTTGACGCGGGAATACAACCCCTTGGCCGAAATCGGCTTGGCCAGGAATTCATGCACACCGGCATCACGGGCTTCGATCACGCGATGCATCTCGGTATGGCCGGTCAGCATGATGATCGGAACAAACGGATTCGGGCTGTCCTTGCCGGTCCGCACCAACCGCACAAAGTCCAGACCATCCAGGGGAGACATGTTCCAGTCGCAAATGATGATATCAGCCGGAAAGTGACGCAGTTCCTTAAAGGCATCTGCACCGTCGGCTGCTTCATGCACGTTTTTCGACCCCAAGGCGTGCAGGATGGTTTTCACCAGCGCCCGCATGTGCTTGTTGTCGTCCACGACCAGGAAGTTAAGACGTTCCAAGTTATAGCCGCTCATCCAGGTCCCTCATGCCTCTGACCAGGCGCCACATACGGCAGCTGATGAGAATACAGGTAAGACTTCTATACTCGCATAAAAAGGCGTTCACAAAGAACCAAAATTACCCATCGACTTTTGCGCTAAGACCATCGGGCCTCCGCCGGTCATCCGGCAGATTTTCCTGTGTCCGGCGCCGACGGTCCGGCCCCATGTAATCCCCTGACCGTACATACAATCGGGGGGCCTGTAAAACGCGGAGTATACGCCCCAGCACCGTGCGGGGCGATACAGGTTTAACCACAAAATCGTCGGCACCAACATCCCTGATCTGGGTGGCAAGGCCGCTTTCTGCATGACCTGTCACCACCACAATCGGTACCAACGGGTTTGGACTGTCGGTGTGCGTCCGAATATGGCTGATGAACTCCGCCCCACCCATGGGTTGCATGTGCCAGTCGACCAAAATCAGGGTGGGGGAAAAGTCGCGCATCACCTGCAACGCCTGATGACCATCACCGGCTTCGGCGATTTCGGCAGTGCTGATGGCAGACAGGATGGCCCGCATCAGTCGGCGAAAATTCGGATCATCATCGACGACAAGGATTCTGACTTCCCCCTTGCCCGTCATCATGCGCCTGATCCCATCCTTGCCGACATCCCTCCTGATTGAGGGGACATGCACTCTACGCCATTTATTCCTGTACCTTCAACCCCGGAGGTAGACGGTCCTTACAGGACACCGATCAGGCACCACCACAGGAAGGTCAGCGGCCAGCACAGCAGAACCGCCAGCACGCAAACCCCCAGCGTCAGGCGGGCGGCCGGACGGGCCGGAGCACCGCCCATTTGCATGGCAACGATCAGCGGCGGCACCTGAAAGGGCAGGATCACCGTTGAATAGCCAATCGACTGGATCATCAGCACCTGCTGTACGGTCAGGCCGCTGGCCTCGGCCAGCATTGATGCCAGCGGCGTCATCACCGCCGGGACACCGGGCAAGGTAGTCAGCAGACCGACGGCGGCGGAAACCCCGGTCAGGGTGGCGAAGTTCTGCGCCGTTGCCCCCGGCTCCAGTGGCAGGACCGCCAGCAGCCAGCCCCCGATGGCGGCCCCCAGCCCCGATTCGGCCACCACCGCCCCCAGCGACAGCAGCCCGGCGATGTGCAGCAGCATGGGAAAGCTGACTCCCTGCGCCAATCCCTCCAGCGGGATCAAGGGCTTGTCGGCCCCGATCCCCGGCAGCAGGCAGACCACCCCCGCCGCCAGCGCCACCCAGGCCGGAGAAATCCCGTGCCAGCCATCGCTGGCCCACACCAGCAAGGTCAGCGTCAAAATGACCAGCAGGCGTTTTTCATCGCCCGACCACGGGCGGACAGGGGGAACCTCGTCATCGTCCCGCTGCGGCGGCTGATGGAACAATGCCCAGCACACCGCCACGATCAGCGCCGCCTTCAGCAGCCCGGTGATCGGCAAATGGGCCAACAGCCACGGCAGATACTGGAAGTGCAGGCCGTACAGGCTTTCTGCCGCCCCCATCATCACCATGTTCGGAACCACCGCTGGCAGAACTGCCGTTGGCGGGTTGAAGCACATCATCCCCACCAGCAGAACCAACCCGATCCGCCCCCGGCTGCCCGCCTGATAGCCCAGATGATCGGCCAGCGACAGCACCACCGGGATCAACAGCACCACCCGTCCGGTGCTCGACGGCATCAAAAAGGCCAGCACCATCGCCACAGCCGCGATACCCAGCGACAGGGCAAGGTAGGAATGGCCGATCCGCCCGACCAGCGCACGCGCCAATCGTTCTCCCAACCCGGTGCGCCGTACCGCCAGCCCCAGAATGGTCCCCCCGACCACCAGCCAGAAGGCGGTGGCATGAAAGCCGGAAAAGGCCACCGCAGGCTGGGCGATTCCCAGCATCACCACCGCCAGAAAAAAGGCCAGCGCCGTCACCGCTTCGGGCAAGACCCCGGTGCTCCACAAGGCGAGAGCGGCGATGATCACCACCGCCGCCCGCCCCATCACCGCCTGCGCCGGATCGGCCCCGGTCCCCAGCAATACCAGCGCCAGACCGATCACACAGCCGACACCGGCCACCGCCACCCTACTGTTCATCTATGCTCCCCGCGCCAGCACCGCCCGCGCCACTTTTGATCCCGTTGACCGCCCCACCACGCTGCTGATGCGCTGACCGACCACCGCCAGCGCCGTCAGGTCAAGGCCGGTCTCTATCCCCATGCCGTGCAGCATGTATACCACGTCCTCGGTGGCAACATTCCCCGCCGCCCCGGCGGCATAGGGGCACCCGCCCAGCCCCGCCACCGAGCTGTCAATCACCGCTACCCCCAGTTCCAGCACCGCCAGCAGGTTGGCCAGCGCCTGCCCATAGGTATCGTGAAAATGGGCCGCCAGCGCGGTGACCGGCACCTCGGCCGCCACCGCCTCGATCATGCTCTTGGCCAGACGGGGCGTACCCACCCCAACGGTATCGCCAAGGGAAATCTCGTAACAGCCCATGCGGTACAGTGCCGCCGCCACCTCGGCCACCCGTTGCACGGGCACATCACCCTCATAAGGGCATCCCATCACGCAGGAGACATAGCCGCGCACCGCCCAGCCATTGGCCTGCGCCCGCGCCACCACCGGCGCGAACCGCTCCAGGCTTTCAGCAATCGAGCAATTGATGTTCTTGTGGGAAAAGCTTTCCGAGGCCGCCGCGAAAATGGCGATCTCCCCGATGTTGGGGCACGCTTCGGCGGCGTCCATGCCGCGTTCATTGGGCACCAGCACCGCATAGCGGCCATCGGCCATCGGCGGCAACGCCGCCAGCACTTGCGGCGTGTCGGCCATTTGCGGCACCCATTTCGGTGACACAAAACTGCCAACCTCGATATGGCGCAGCCCGGCCTGCCGCAACCCGTTGATCAGGGCGATACGCTCGGCAGTGGGCACGACGGTTTTTTCATTCTGGAGGCCATCGCGCGGCCCGACTTCAACAATGCGGACCGACGACGGAAAAGACGGCATAGACGTCATACTCCGGGCTCCTGCAGGAGAAAGAACAGGCCCGGTTCCGCCTTGAACATCCTCGGCATTGGCAGCCCCCCGCTGTCACCGGGGAGGCTGCCGGAACACCGGTCTCAGACCTGCGCTGCCAACGCCTGATACAGACGGTTCAGCACCGCGTTGCCGGCATCGATCTCCCGCTGGGCGGTGCCAAGCTTTTCCAGCACCGCCGAGGGAACCGCCGATGCATCGGCGTTGATCTTGTTGTCCAGAAAGAACCGGTACATCAGATCATCACGGGTCTTTTTCAGCTTGCGCAACGTCAGCCGGTCTTCATCGCTCATTTCATCGAGCAGCCTGCGGGCGGCCGGCGACGTCGGTCGCAGGTTCACCAGCGTGTCCACATCGGTGTAAAAGTTTGGTGCCACCAGGTCATCAAACGTTTCAAGCGATGCAACCAACAGCGACACGGAGTTTGCCAGCCGCTGGAAGTCATGCACGGCCCAGCCATAATTCCGCATCAGGCCATCCAGACTCGGGTTTCGATTGCTCATTAAAGACCCCTTACATCTTGCGCTGCCCTTATTCGAGCAGCTCTACGATCAGCAATTGCGCCCCTTCGGTCACCTGCTCGGAGGCGGTGTAGAACACCTCTGTTACCATCCCCTTAAAGGGGGCCAGCAGGGTGTGTTCCATCTTCATCGCCTCCAGGATGACCAGTGGCTGCCCCTTGTCCACCTGCTGCCCGGCCTGCACCATGACCTGCGTCACCTTGCCCGGCATGGGGGCTACCACCAGTCCCGTCGCTGCGCTGTCATCCCCGTCATGATCACCGGGGATGTCTACGACTATACGATGGTGCAAGCCTTGCGCAACCAGTACAAGCTCCGCCCCCTCAAAGATGACAGAAAGGTGATGGCGCAGACCGTTAATTTCGGCAACAACCTCGCCTTGCCCGGCCTGTCGGACCACCACCGGCCATGTCTGTCCGGCCACATCCACCTGATACTGGTCCGCCGCACGGAAATGCAGCACCAGCGTCTGGCGCTGGTCCCCGTCAAGGAGGGTCAGGTCGAAATGATTGTCATCATTCATCCGCCAGCCGTCCCCACTGGCCCACGGCGACCACGGGTCCGCCGAAGCCGCAGCCTGACCGGCCACCGCCTGCCGGTGACGGTAAAAGACTTCCAGAATGGCGCAGACCAGCAGCTCCGCCGGGACGGGCGGCGGCGGCGGCACCAGCGCGGCCCGGTTCTGATCGAGGAATTTGGTTGAAACCGCACTGACCGCAAAGGCCGGATGGGCGGCCACCGCCTGCAAAAAGGCCAGATTGCTGGCAACACCGACAATCTGATATTCCGCCAGCGCCCGCCGCAGGCTGCGCAGGGCGGTTGCCCGGTCTTCACCCCAGACGATCAGTTTGGCCAGCATCGGATCATAATGCACCGACACCGTATCGCCTTCGACCACCCCGCTATCCACCCGTACCGTCGCCGTTTCCACCGGAGGCCGCAGCCGCCGCAAGGTACCGGTGGCGGGCAGGAAGTCCTTGTGCGGGTCTTCGGCATACAAACGGGCTTCAAAGGCATGGCCGCGCGGCTGTAGCTGGTCCTGCCGACAGGGCAGCGGCTGACCGGCGGCCACCCGCAGTTGCCATTCCACCAGATCCTGCCCGCTGATCATTTCCGTCACCGGGTGCTCGACCTGCAGGCGGGTGTTCATTTCGATGAAGTAAAAGGCTTCGTCCTGATACAGGAACTCGACCGTCCCCGCCCCGACATAGCCGACCGCCCGCGCCGCCGCCACCGCCGCCTCGCCCAGCGCCTGCCGGATCGCCGGGGGCAGGTCCGGGGCCGGAGCCTCCTCGATCACCTTTTGATGGCGGCGCTGCAACGAACAGTCACGCTCAAACAGGTGAACGTAGTTGCCATGCTGATCGCCAAACACCTGCATTTCCACATGGCGCGGATGGTCGAGGTATTTTTCCAGCAACAGGCTGTCATCGCCAAAGGCCGCCAGCGCCTCGCGCCGTGCCCCGGCCAGAGCGGCAGGCAGCTCGGCGAGTGCCGACACCACCCGCATCCCCTTGCCACCCCCGCCCGCGCTGGCCTTCACCAGCAACGGATAGCCGATGGCCTCGGCCTCGGCGGTCAGGCGCTCGTCGCTCTGGTCGTGGCCGTGGTAGCCGGGCACCAGCGGCACCCCCGCCTGAGCCATCAGCCGCTTGGACTCGGCCTTGGAACCCATCGCCTCGATCGCCGCCACCGGCGGGCCGATGAACACCACGCCAGCGGCAGCCAGCGCCTCGGCAAAGGCGGCGTTTTCCGACAGGAAGCCATAGCCCGGATGCACCGCCTGTGCCCCGGTGCGCACACAGGCGGCCACCACCTTCTCCACCGCCAGATAGCTGTCACGCGGCGGCGCATCGCCCAGAAACACCGCTTCGTCGGCCATCTGCACATGCAGGGCGGTGGCATCGGCGGCCGAATAAACCGCCACCGTGCGAATCCCCATCCGCCGCGCCGTCTTGATCACCCGGCAGGCAATTTCGCCCCGGTTGGCGATCAGAATTTTATCAAACATCCTGTTGATCCTTTTCCACCCGGCCCGCTGCACGGCTCACCCACGACGGTTCCCGTTTGGACAAAAAGGCCCGCAAGCCCTCCTGTCCCTCGGCCCCGACCCGTTGGCGCGCAATGCGGGCGGCGGTTTCGGTAAGAAGCGGTGAAGACAACGGACGCCCGGCCACCGAGGCAATCAGGTCCTTGCTGGCCGACAGGGCCTGTGGCCCGCCCAGCAACAGCGCCTTCACCCATGTTTCAACCTGTTTCTGCAGGCGATCGGGCGACACCACCGCCTGCACCAGCCCCAGCCGGAAGGCGTCGATGGCATCGAACCGTTCGGCGGTCAGCATGTAGCGCCGCGCCGCCCGCGCCCCGATGGCGGCCATCACATGCGGGGCAATGGTGGCCGGGATCAGCCCCAGCCGGACCTCTGACAGGCAAAAGCTGGCGCTGTCGCTTGCCACCGCCATGTCACAGGCCGCCACCAGTCCGACGCCACCGCCAAAGGCCGCCCCCTGCACCGCCGCAATCACCGGCTTGGGACAGGTGGCGATGCTGGCCAGCATTTCGGCCAGCGCGAGGGCATCGGCGTGGTTTTCCGCCTCGCCATAGCCCGCCATCCGCTGCATCCACGCCAGATCGGCCCCGGCAGAGAAACTGCGCCCGGCCCCGGTCAGGATCACCACCCGCACCGCCGGATCGGCGGCAAAGCCGTCAAAGGCCCGCCGCAGGTCGGCAATCAGGAGATCATCAAAGGCGTTGTGAATCGCCGGGCGATTGAGGGTGACGGTCACCACCCCACGATCATCAGCGGAGAGCAGCAGGGAGGATGGTGTTGGTTCAGTCATCATGCCTCCTCCCGCCATCACATGCGGAACACGCCGTAACGGGTCGGCGGGATCGGGGCATTCAGCGCCGCCGACAGCCCCAGCCCCAACACCCGCCGACTGTCTGCCGGGTCGAGCAGACCGTCATCCCACAGCCGCGCCCCGGCATAATAGGGATGGCCCTGCGTTTCATACTGCGCCCGGATCGGGGCCTTGAACGCCTCTTCCTCGTCCGTCGGCCAGTCCTGCCCGCTGGCGCTCATCGCCTCGCGCCGGACGGTGGCCAGCACGCCCGCCGCCTGTTCGCCGCCCATCACCGAAATCCGGCTGTTCGGCCACATCCACAAAAAGCGCGGCCCGAACGCCCGCCCGCACATGCCGTAATTTCCCGCCCCGAACGAGCCACCGATCACCATCGTCAGCTTGGGGACCGTGGCGCAGGACACCGCCATCACCATCTTGGCGCCGTCCTTGGCAATGCCGCCGCTTTCATATTTGCGTCCGACCATGAAGCCGGTGATGTTTTGCAGGAACACCAGCGGAATGCCACGCTGATTGCACAGCTCGACAAAGTGCGCGCCTTTCAGGGCGCTTTCCGAAAACAGGATGCCGTTGTTGGCGACGATCCCCACCGGATAGCCGTACAGGTGGGCAAAGCCGCACACCAGCGAAGACCCGTACAGTGCCTTGAACTCGTCAAAGCGCGAGCCATCGACAAGGCGGGCAATCACTTCGCGCACGTCATAGGGCTTGCGGCTGTCACGCGGGATGATGCCGTACAGCTCCGCCGGATCATACAGCGGCTCTTCCGACCGCTGGAGGGTCACGCCGGGGGTTTTGCGCCGGTTCAGCCCGCCGACAATCTGGCGGGCCAGCGACAGGGCATGGTCATCGCTGTGGGCGTAGTGATCGGTCACCCCCGAGGTGCGGCAGTGGACATCCGCCCCGCCAAGGTCTTCGGCGCTGACGATTTCCCCGGTTGCCGCCTGCACCAGCGGCGGCCCGCCGAGGAAGATTGTGCCCTGTCCCTTGACGATGATGCTTTCATCGCACATCGCCGGAACATAGGCACCGCCCGCCGTACACGAGCCCATCACCACCGCGATTTGCGGAATGCCCGCCGCCGACAGGGTGGCCTGATTGTAAAAGATGCGGCCAAAGTGCTCCTTGTCGGGAAACACTTCGTCCTGACGCGGCAGGAAAGCCCCGCCGCTATCGACCAGATAGACGCAGGGCAGAGCGTTTTCCGCCGCGATTTCCTGCGCCCGCAGGTGCTTTTTGACCGTCATCGGGTAATAGGTGCCGCCCTTGACGGTGGCATCATTGGCCACCACCACGCATTCCTGCCCGGCAATGCGGCCAATGCCGGTGATGATGCCAGCGGCAGGGACTCCGCCCGGCTCGTACAGACCGTGCCCGGCGAGCTGGCTGAATTCAAGGAACGGGCTGCCGACATCCAGCAAGCGCCGGATACGTTCCCGTGGCAGCAGCTTGCCGCGCGCCAGATGCTTGTCACGCGCCTTGCTGCCGCCACCATCCTTGATGGTGCGCACCACCGCCCGCAGGTCATCGACCAGCGTTTGCATGTGCGCGGCATTAGCCTGAAAGTCTTCGGATCGCCGATTGACGGCGGACTTCAAAATGGTCATGGGGAAGCCTCTCCGCGTCCTGTCTTGAGACGTTTCCAGAAACGGGATCACCGTGGCGTGGACCGTCTGTGCGGTCCGGTGGTTGTTGCTGTGCGCCACGCGCCCCGCTGGCCTGCCCGCTTTTTTTATGAGTCTCGGGTCAGACCGGTATGCGCAGGAAAAGGAAGGCTCAGGCCTTCGGTCCGGGATTGTCCTCACGCGGGATCACCGGACCCCCGGCAGCCTTCCAGGCTGTAAAGCCGCCGCCCAGTTGCGCGACCGGCGACAGACCCATGTCCTGCATGGCCCGTGTCGCCAGGCACGAGCGCCAGGCGGAAGCACAATAAAAGACAAAGCTTTTGCCCGACCCAAAGATGTCCTTGTAGTACGGGCTTTCCGGGTCAACCCAGAACTCCAGCATCCCGCGCGGAGCATGGAACGAGCCGGGGATCACCCCTTCGTGTTCCAGCTCGCGCACGTCACGGATGTCAACAAACACCACATCGGGATGGTTCAGCAGGGCCTTGGCCTCGTCGGCGGTCACCGTCTCGATCAGACGATAGCTGTCGTCCAGCAGAGCCTTGAAACCTTTGGTCAGAGCCATTGCCATCCCCTTGGTCTGTCAGAAAAAATCAGGCGTACAGAGTGGCCTTACCAGCCGCCGGTTTCAAGCCATTCCTCGACCATCCACAGGCGGTCGGCCCCCCAGAAGTGTTCGCCATCGACCACCAGCCACGGCGAGCCGAAGATGCCGCGAGAAACGGCTTCGTCGCACGCCTCGCGCAGGCGGTTCTTGATCACCGGATCGGCCAGCGCCTGTTCCAGCGCCGCCCGGTCGATCCCCATGCGGGCGGCAATATCGAGCACCACCTCCGGCTCTCCGATATTTTTGCCCTGCTCGAAGTAAGCCGAATAGACCACGGCGGCGAAATCCACCGCCTTGGCCGGAGCATGCTCTTCCAGCCAGTAAAAGGCCCGCGAGGCGGCCACCGCGCCAATCGGAAAGGTTTCCGGCTGACGATAGGTGATGCCGTACAGGCGACAGAACCGCTCGACGTCGGTCTTCATGTAACTGAACTTCATCGCCGAGCTGGCCAGCGGCGCACCACCGCTTTCCTTCATCACCGCACCCAGCAGGAAAGGCCGCCAGAGCACCGTCCGGCCATGGTCTTCCGCGATGTTGTCAATCTGCGTCGCGGCGATATAGCCATAGGGGCTGGAGAAATCGAACCAGAACTCGATCGGCGTCTTTTTCGCCATGGTGGCCTTTCCTTATCCGGGTGGGGTTATTCAATACGAACGAACTGACCGTCGTCTTCGTTCAGGCGATACAGCGCGCCTTCCTTCATGTCGAACCACCAGCCGTGGACATTGAGATATCCGAGGTCGGCGGCGTTCTGCACAAAGGGGAAACTGCGCAGGTTGCGGATCGACTGCCGCAGGGTGTCCTGACTGGCCTTGGCCGGTTCTTCGTCACCGACCGCACCGGCCATCATCGACATCCACGGCTGGATGAATTCACGGTCGGGCATGGTTTCATGCTTGGTGGCCGCCACCAGCGCACTGACCCCGCCACAGCTGGAATGGGCCAGCACGATGATGTCCTGCACCTTCAGGTCACGCACGGCATATTCCAGCGCCGCCGAGGTGCCGTGATAGTGACCGTCCGGGGCATAGGGCGGCACCAGAGCCGCCACGTTGCGCACCACGAACAGCTCGCCCGGTTCGGCATTCATCAGGATCGCCGGGTCAACCCGGCTGTCCGAACAGGCCACCAGCAGGATTTCCGGCTTCTGGCCGCCCTCGACCAGCGAGGCCACGCGCTCGGGGCGCTGTTCGTAATAGATGGCGCGAAAACTACGAAAGCCAGCCACCATACGATCAATGGTCCGCATCACCACGGCAGTTCCTTTCCCTGATAATCGACAAACAAACCGGTCCGGTCGAGCGAGGTGGCAGCAATCGCTGCCCGCATGCCGCTGACGCTTTCCGGCGCATCCAGCATTCCGTCCGGGCCGCCCATGTCGGTGCGGACCCAGCCCGGATGCAACAAGACAACGGCAATGCCGTCGGGCTTCAGGTCATGGGCCAGGCCGGCCCCGACCATGTTCACCGATGCCTTGGAGGCGCGGTAAATGTAAGACCCGCCCGGCATTTCGCCGATGGACCCCATCCGTGACGACACGATCGCCACCGTTGCCGCCCCGCCAGCCGCCACCGCAGCCCGCAGGTTCGACACCAGCGCCTGAGTCACCGCCAGCGGGCCAAAGGCATTGACCTGCTGGGCAGCGAGAAAAGAGGCACAGTCAACGGTACCGAACGCCTGATGGGCGTGGGCACCGTAGATACCGGCGTTGTTGATCAACAGGTTGACCGGCTGACCAGCCAGCCTGCGTGCCAGAGCCGCCAGCGAGTCGGCGTCGGGCACCTCCAGCGCCTCGACCTCGACCCCCAACGCCTGCAAGGCAGGGGCCTGTTCCGGGGCACGGCAGCAGGCAATCACGCGCCATCCCGCATCGCGGTACTGTCGCGCAAATTCCAGCCCCAGGCCACGATTGGCACCGGTGATCAACACACAGGGCATCGCTGTTTCCTTTCGTTACATCAGGCAGACCCGGATGGGGGGAAGCATCGGAGTGCAGGCACCATACCTGTCTCTGATCCTCCCCGCCACGTCCTTGATTAAAACGTCCTTGATGCAGACAGGGAAAGGGATCAGAGCCGTTACGAGGCCAGCTCCAGCGCCACCGCCGTTGCTTCGCCGCCGCCAATGCAGAGCGAGGCAACACCGGTCTTCAAACCATACTTTTTCAGTGCATTAATCAGGGTCACGAGGATACGTGCCCCTGATGCGCCAATGGGATGGCCCAAGGCACAAGCCCCACCATGCACGTTCACCTTTTCATGAGCAATTTGTAAATCATGCATGGCAGCCATGGTTACAACCGCAAAAGCCTCGTTGATTTCCCACAGGTCAACGTCGGCCACCGACCAGTTGACCTTCGCCAGCAGCTTTTCCATCGCCCCCACCGGAGCGGTGGTGAACCACGCCGGGGCGCGGGCGTCGGTGGCATGGCCGAGGATGGTCGCCAGCGGGGTCAGACCGCGCCGGTCGGCTTCGGACCGGCGCATCATCACCAGCGCCGCCGCCCCGTCGGAAATCGACGAGCTGTTCGCCGCCGTCACCGTCCCGCCATCGCGGAAGGCCGCCTTCAGGGTCGGAATCTTGTCCGGACGGGCGTTGCGCGGCTGTTCGTCGGCTTCGATCAGGGTGTCGCCCTTGCGGCCCTTGATCGCCACCGGCACGATTTCCGCCGCCGCCGTGCCGTCATTGGTCGCCTTCAGCGCCCGATCCAGCGAGGCCAGCGCAAAGGCGTCCTGCTGTTCGCGGGTAAAGCCGTAATGGCTGGCGGTATCCTCGGCAAAGGTGCCCATCAGGCGGCCCTTGTCATAGGCGTCCTCCAGACCGTCAAGGAACATATGGTCCATCACCCGCCCATGGCCCATGCGATAGCCGCCACGGGCCTTTTCCAGCAGGTAGGGGGCGTTGCTCATCGATTCCATGCCACCAGCGATCATCACCGAGGCCGATCCGGCCAGCAGCATGTCATGGGCAAACATCGCCGCCCGCATCCCCGATCCGCACATCTTGTTGATGGTGGTGCAGCCCGCCGCGTCCGGCACCCCGGCCCCGCGCGATGCCTGACGCGCCGGAGCCTGTCCCAGCCCGGCCGGCAGCACGCAGCCCATCAGCACTTCATCCACATCAGCGGCCGGAACCGCGGCCCGGTCCAGCGCCCCCTTGATCGCAATCGAGCCAAGCACCGGCGCGGTCACGCCCGACAATTCGCCCTGAAAGGCCCCCATCGGGGTGCGGGCAGCGCCAACGATCACAATCGGATCAGCATGGGTCATTACAGTTTGTCCTGTCCAGGCGCCGCCAGTCAGGGCGGCGCGGTGGGTCTGTCCAAACGCCGCCGGTGAGGGCAGCGCAGTGATAAAAATGGCAGGGAACGGGCCGGTTCCCTGCGGATTTCAGGCGCTTTCGGTAAACAGCTCGCGCCCGATCAGCATCCGGCGAATCTCGCTGGTGCCTGCGCCGATCTCGTACAGCTTGGCATCGCGCAGCAGTCGCCCGGTGGGGTAGTCGTTGATATAACCGTTGCCGCCCAGCGCCTGGATTGCCTCCAGCGCCATCCAGGTGGCTTTTTCGGCGGCGTACAGAATGACCCCGGCAGCATCCTTGCGGCTGGTCTCGCCACGGTCGCACGCCCTGGCCACCGCATAAACATAAGCCCGGCAGGCATTCATGGTGGTGTACATGTCGGCCAGCTTGCCCTGCATCAACTGGAACTCGCCAATCGGCTGACCAAACTGCTTGCGGTCATGGACATAGGGCACCACCACGTCCATGCAGGCCTGCATGATCCCCAGCGGCCCGGCGGCCAGCACCGCCCGTTCATAGTCAAGACCGCTCATCAACACCCGCACACCGCCGTTCAGCGCCCCAAGGATGTTTTCCTCCGGTACTTCGCAGTCTTCAAACACCAGTTCGCAGGTGTTGGAGCCACGCATCCCCAGCTTGTCGAGCTTTTGCGCGGTGGAAAATCCCGCCATGCCCTTTTCGACCAGAAAAGCGGTGATGCCCTTTGGCCCCGCCGCCGGATCGGTCTTGGCATAGACCACCAGCACGTCAGCATCGGGACCATTGGTGATCCACATCTTGTTGCCGTTCAGGACAAAGCGATCGCCCCGCCGCTCGGCACGCAGGCGCATCGACACCACATCCGACCCGGACCCCGGCTCGGACATCGCCAGCGCCCCCACCGCATCGCCTGCAATCAGGCGCGGCAGCCAGGTCTGCTTTTGCGTTTCGGTACCGTTGCGGCGAATCTGGTTCACACACAGGTTGGAATGCGCCCCATAGCTGAGGCCGACACTGGCCGAGGCGCGGGAAATTTCCTCCATCGCCACCACATGTTCCAGATAGCCCAGTCCGGCCCCGCCGTACTCTTCCTCGACGGTGATCCCCAGCACCCCCAGATCGCCGAACTTGCGCCACAGGTCGGCGGGGAACTCGTTACTGCGATCAATTTCCGCTGCACGCGGCGCAATCTGGTCGGCGGCAAAGCGCGCCACACTGTCGCGCAGCATGTCTGCCGACTCTCCCAGATCAAAATTCAGGCTCGTAAAGCTCATCTGTCAGCCTTTCTTTCCTGCCTGCCCGCCATCGGGCGGGTGGTTGCCCTGCCCGCCACCCGGCGGGTGGTTACAACGTCTCCCGGTCGGGGCGGCACTCTGGTTTTCCTGTCCTCCGGTTCCCATGTGGGTAACCGGGGCGAGCCTGCTCCCGTGCCCACCAAGGTACTTTCCGTTTACGTAAACGTCAATACAGTGTTCTTTACCCACCCCTCTTGTCCGATCCGGCAGAGACGATGGCGGCCAGACCTATCCTTTCAGATAGGCTCTGGCGCGAATAAGCCCTTCCGTTCGTTCGAGATTGGCTTGATTTCCGACGGCAACTAGCGCAGGGTTCCCAGAGGCAAGGCCGATCTGTAACGAACGATGACATCCCCGGCACGTTCGGCGGCATATGGACACAGGCATGAGCAACAGGGCACGACTTTCAACGGCGATTCTGACCATTGGCGATGCCAGTGGTGACGGGCCCGTCCTGAAGCTGATTCCACCGCCGGTGAAATCCCTCGTCCGCACCACTGCCAACCGCCTGACCGGCCAGCGGAAAGCTCGCCTGTTGCGGGTGGCGGCCGAGATTTATCCGATCCTGCAAAAGATCGAAGACCGCGCCCTGCCGGATTCGGAAAAAAAGCTGCAAGGCGTTCCCTTTCTGCAGGCACTGACCGACGACGAAAAGATCGAACGCGGCCTGCGGATGTTCGTCTCGGCGTGGAAGTCGAACATTATCCGCCTGAACGACGACAAGGGGAAACCGATTCCCCCCAGCAAGGGCCGGACGCACATGACCGCCTGCGGCCTGACCGTCGATCAGGCGCAGATTTTCTTCATCGACATGGCACTGGAGCTGATCTTCAAGGCCAACTCCAAGGCCAAGCGGCAACTGCTGGGTACCATCCACAACCCGGCGGCAATCGGCAAGCTGCGGGTGATGTCGGTGTTCCAGCCGCTGGCCCTGACCGAACTGGTGATGGGGCTGGGCTATCAGGCCGGTGACATTCTGGCCGAAGCCAACCCCGATGTCCTGTACGCGCTGGCGATGCTGAAGGCATTCCACATGCGCGCCCTGCGACAGGCCTTTGGCGCGGGCTTCCGCAATGTCTTTGACTGGTCGCCCGACACCATCAAGGCCGTGGCCGAGAACTTCAACTGCGTCGAGCAGGTGCGCGATCTGGGCGATGCCATCGGGCTGATCCGCGACCCGCAGGCCCTGATCGTGCTGGGCAAGTGGGAAGTGCGCGACATCACCGACAAGGTGAACGAAGAACGCGCTGCCCGTGGCCTGCCGGAAGTCAAGGGCCATCGCTTTGAAACCGACATTGCCGCCGGACGGTCGATTCTGGGGCCCTATTTCAACACCCTGATCGAAAACCCGCCCGAGCTGCTGGTCGCCTTTGGCAAAATCGTCAGCCAGATTCGTCAGGCCGACAAAATCGCCCGCAAGGAGCGCATTGACGAAGTCCGCCTGTTCTGCGACCGGTTCATGGAATACATCAGCACCGATACCATGAAGGCGCTGGGGATTGTCGGCGAAAAGCCAACCGGCTTTGGCGAAGCCCTGAACATCCTCGAAGGGCTGTTCTCCAAGCCCGGCCTTGGCCGCCGGTTCTTTGAAGGCCCGCTGCAAACCCCCGAAGGCATCAAGGCCATCGCCGGCCTGAAAGCCGACCTCGATGACATGCGCAAGCGCGGATCGATCAAGGGCGATGCGGAAATCGGCCAGTTGATCGCCAACTCGGACATTCTGGACCGCTGTATCGTGCCGTTCCTGAACTTCTCGATGAAGAATTAGGGGAAGATTTAGAGCATTGTGCGAAAAGTGGGAACCGGTCTTCGCAACAACAATGCGGCACTACAAAAGGTTAGACCGGCATGCGTTAAATCTGACGCCACAGTACACGACAGTTGGTGGAGAATGGCGGACTGCCGTCCGCACCTGCCCGGGGGGACAAAGCCCCCGAACACCCATTTTTTCTTTTCCTATCAAAGGAATGGGGTCTGGGGCATCAAGGCCCCAGCGAGGTTTGGAGCAGCGCTCCATGACCCTGTTTACCGGCACGGCCCCAGCTCACTGGCCCGGCTGTTGAACGCCATCCCCTGACTGCCCTTGCTGCCAACCATCACCGATTCCGTCACCGGCGGCAGCACCCCTGCCGGACCGCTCCATGCCAGCACCATACTGGCGCCGGTGTGCTGCGGGAAATCGACATTGCGCAGGAACAGCTCCACCGCTCCCAGTGGCGGGATCACCTGCGGGGCTCCGTCGATAAAGTCCTTCAGCGGTTCGCCCTGATGACCAAACAACAACGCCGAAGACACACTGAGCGGATGAGTCGGATTGGGATTGCGCAGGCTGATGGTCACCGCCACCGAAAACAGGTCGTTGTGCAAATAGCGGATCGCCGAATAGATCGGCAGGAACTGACGCCCCTGCGCCGCATCCTTGCCATACTGGGCAGGAATGGCAATCGGCCCGCACAGGGCGCTACGGACTTCGCTGGTCGTCGGCTCGGTGGCAGAGGCGGCTCCCCCCGTCAGCAGCAGCATCACAAGCAGACCTGCCGTGTACCCCAGACCTGTAAACCGCATGGCAGGCTCCCTTGAAAAAGCAAACACCGTGCCCTGTTGTAGCGCACGGTGTTGGCGATTACCAATCCTGCACAACAAAAACCCGGAGCCTGCATCAGACTCCGGGTTTCATACGTCACGCAAACCCGTCAGAAGACGGCTGCATGTTACCCCATGATGTTGTAACCGGCATCAATGAAGTGTACACCGCCGGTGATGTTGTGGGCGGCATCGGACACCAGGAACGAGGCATAGGCCCCGACGTCTTCGATGCTGACCAGAATGTGTTCCGGGGCCTTTTCCGCCGCCCGGGCCATCAGTTCGTCAAAGCGGTCAATGCCCGACGCGGCGCGGGTCTTCAGCGGGCCGGGCGACATGGCGTGGACGCGAATGCCCTTTTCGCCCAGCTCGGCGGCCATGTAACGGGTGACGCTTTCGAGGGCGGCCTTCACCGGACCCATGACGTTGTAGTGATCGACCACCTTTTCCGAGCCATAGAACGACACGGTCAGCAGGGTGCCGCCATCCTTCATCAGCGGCTCGGCATAGCGGGCCATGCGGATGAACGAATGGCAGGACACATCCATCGCCATCGAGAATCCTTCGCGGCTGCAATCAACCACGCGGCCATGCAGGTCTTCCTTGGGCGCAAAGGCGATCGAGTGCAGCACGAAATCCAGCTTGCCCCATTTCTGTTCGATCTGGGCGAACACGTCCTTCAGCTCGCCACTTTCGCGCACATCGCACGGTCCCATCAGTTCGGCAGACAGGGTCTCGGCCAGCGGCACGACATAGGGCTTGGCTTTTTCGTTCAGGAACGTAACCGCCAGCTCGGCCCCCATGTCGCGGAAAACCTTGGCGCAGCCATAAGCGATCGACTGGTCATTGGCGATACCGACGATCAGGCCTTTTTTACCGTGCAGGGAAAACGGGTTGGTCATGGCGCCCTCGTGTTGGGAGAGTATTGGGGGAAGTGATGATGCAGTGCAGCATACGACACTCTCCCCGTCCCCGACAATGACTGTTCCATGAAAGGGTCTACTTAAAATAAGGAGATTGCAGTGCCATTACATGCAGTTCGCCTGATATTCAGGCAACACTCCCCTCCCCGTGCTGAACCGGTGTTTGCTTAATCTGACACCACTCTCGTGCTACCCTGCGGCGGTACCCGGACGATCCCCGCTTCAGGAGCCTCGATGATCCCCAGCCCGCTTACCGCATCAGCGGACCGTCCGACGATCTTTGTCGCCATTGCCAGTTACCGCGACCCTGATCTGGCCGCCACCATGAGCGACCTGTTCACCAAGGCCGATGCCCCGGACCGCCTGCGGGTGGGCGTCTGCCTGCAATGGGTGCCAGAGGACGATACCGACTGCGCTCCCTGGCCGGACCACCCTGCTCAGGTGCGGGTGCTGGAGGTCCACGCCCGCGACAGTCAGGGGGCTTGCTGGGCCCGCTCCCGCACACAGGAGCTGATGGCCGGCGAAGACTATTATTTCCAGATCGACAGCCACATGCGCTTTGTCCCCGGCTGGGACAGCGTGCTACTGGCGATGCTGGCCGCCGCCCCGTCGCCGCGCGCGGTGCTGTCCACCTATCCCCTCAGCTTTGAACCGCCATCGACCTTCAGCCCGCCGCGCTATGTGCGGATTCATCCCAAAGGCTTTGATACCGACGGCATCTTGTTGCAGCGGTCCACCGGAGCCTCGATCGAGGATGCTCCCAAGGCACTGGAGCCAACCTGTCACCTCGGTGCCGGGCTGCTGTTTGCGGCGGCGGCGATGGTCAGGGACGTGCCCTATGATCCCTACCTGTATTTTCAGGGCGAAGAAATCTCGCTGGCGGTGCGGTTGTGGAGCCACGGCTGGGACCTGTTCACCCCCAATCAGGCGGTGGCCTACCACGACTACACCCCCCGACCGTCCCGACCGCGGCATTGGGAAGACCAGAAAGACTGGGCTGTCCTGCGCCAGCGAGCCGCCAAGCGGGTGCGTCACATGCTGGGCATGGAGCAATATCCGGCCAGCGCCGAAGACCCCGCCCTGCGCGACATTGACCGCTATGGACTGGGCCGCGTCCGTTCGCTGGCCTCCTATGAAGCGGCCAGTGGGATCGACTTCCGGGTGCGTCTGATTGATGGCAAGCCCGGCCTGTTGCCCGACCGCGAGCCCGAACAGCCGACCGAAAGCCAGAAACGGCAGAAAGTCTTTTCCGCCATCTGGGCCGGCAATGGCTGGCGGTGTGAGGAAACCCGCTCAGGCTCTGGCTCGACGATGGCCGCCACCGCCACCCTGCGCCCCCGCCTGCGCGATGCCTTGCGCTTTCTGAATGTGCAGGTGCTGGCCGATGCCGGATGCGGCGACGGCAACTGGATTGCCGACCTGCTCCCCGATCTGCGTCTGTATCTTGGCTTTGACATCGCCCCCGAGGCGGTCAGCCACCTTATGCAACGGTTTGCCGATCAGGCAGCAGTGTTTGCCCGTCAGGCTGATATCGTCAGCACCGTTTTGCCACGCTGTGATGCCATTTTGTGCCGCGACGTTCTGACCCATCTGCCGGTCGAAGCAGCGCTGGCCGCCCTGCGGGCCTTTCAGCGCAGCGGCAGCCGTTACCTGATCGCCACCCACCACACCACCGAGCGCAACCAGTGGGTCACCACCGGCGGCTGGTATCCGACGGATCTGTGTGCAGCGCCCTTTTCCCTGCCAGAGCCAACCTTGCTGCTGCCCGAAGGTCTGACGGGCAGCAGCAAGGCTCTGGGAGTGTGGCCGTTACAGGAGCTTGCACCCCTCAAGCCCTGAAACAGTCCTGATGATCACCGTAAAGCCGGTCAGTTGTTGCTGGAATGCGGTGTCTGGACGATCACCCCATACCACCCCAGTCCGCGATAGGTCTCATAGCCCGGTGTCAGGGCATAGCCCATCACCGCGCTGTCATGACGAACGGTATGGCCGATAGCCTGCTTGCTGGCGGGCAAGCCGACCCGTTCCGACAGAACGCCCTTGTTATCCGAAGAGGCAATCACCAACCCAGTCGAATCGACCAGCAGGCAGCGGGTGGAGCTTTTTTCCTCTTCGCTCAGACGGACCCCTTGCACCACGGCGCGGGCTTGCGGTTCCCAGTCAAAGAAAATCGCCAGCACACCCTGCGGAGCCCCATCAACTTCGCCATCCTGCCGGATGGCCGTCGCATAGGTCGCCACCTGCGCCCCGCCCAACAGATCGGACGCGCAGACGTCATCAACGATAAAGTCCCCGCCATCGCGCGTGGCCATCGCCTGGGTGAACCAGCGTTCCTGCTGCACCGAACGGCCGAGAACTCCCGGATAGCGGTCCGGGCGGCCATTGGCAACAACACGACCGTCGGCATCAATCACCCACAGGTCCAGATAGACGGTATAGGATGACAGGATCACCCCCAGCCGCTGGGACGCCCGGCGGCTGGTCGCGGCAGAGGGCTGTTGCACGGCGTCAACCACCGCACTGTCGGTTGCCCACCACCGCACATCACAGGACCGCTCATACAGGTTGCGGTCAATGATTTCGATCATGTTCAGGGCCAGATCAGCCAGGCGCGTTCCCCGCACGTGCTCGACCAGTCCACGCCCCAAAGACGACAGGTCACTGGCGCTCCCGACCAGTTCCTGCTGCAACTCGTTGGCCACCGACGAGATGGCCTGCGAGATGGATTTCACTTCACTGGCCACCACCGCAAACCCGCGCCCATGGTCTCCGGCCCGGTGCGCTTCGATCAGGGCGTTCAATGCCAGCATCCGGACAGAACCAGTGATGGCATGAATTTGGCTCATTTTTGATTCAGTAAGGTAAGAAACTTTTTCCGCAAGTTCGACAATACGCTCTGCGTTAGACATCGGCCCTCCTAACGATTGGCGAGTGTTCTTTATAGACTTGGTTTGCCGTTACCCGCCCGGTCTGCTGCATCCGTGAGGTCCGCACTGATACAACAACTGCCCATAAGTGTTTAAGCAAAAAATATGCCGCACTGCGGCAGAAGGCATAACAAAGGGTTAACAAAAGAGTACCCGCGCATATGCCTGCCTTTTAGGCGGACCTGCCATATATATTCTCATAATAATATTATGGTATTTTATGAAACCATTTTGCGACGCTCTTACCAGACCCGCACCGGAAAGCTCAGCCGGACCGTGGTCCCCTGCTCCAGCGCGCTGGTAATCTGCAGATCACCGCCGTGCAGACGGACAAAGGCCACCGTCAACGGCAATCCCAACCCGGTGCCCTCGTAACGGCGGGCCAGTCGGCTGTCAATCTGCTGGAATGGCATCAGGGCACGGGGGATGTCCTCGGCCCGCATGCCGATACCGCTATCCTGTACCTCGATGATCAGGGTCCGCGCCTGTTCCGGCCCGGTGGCTGGCGGACAAAAGGCGCGCAGCGTCACCGAGCCGCCACTCGGGGTGAACTTGACGGCATTGCCCAACAGATTGATCAGGATCTGTTTCAGGCGGCGCGGTTCGCCCCACATGTCGGGCAGGTCCGGTTCAATCGTGCTGCGCATCTGAATGCCGGCATCGCTGGCGCGTACCGACACCAGCCGCAGGGCGCTGTCGGCAATGTCGGCAAAGGCCACCCGTTCGGGATGCAGGGTCATTTCCCCGGCTTCCACCCGGCTGACATCAAGAATGTCGTTGATCACGTCCAGCAGGTGACGACCGGATTCCAGAATGTTGTAGGCATATTCCTTGTAGGACGGTGGCGTGACCACCCCGAACAGTTCGGAATAAATCACCTCGGAAAAGCCGATGATCGCGTTCAGCGGCGTCCGCAGTTCATGGCTCATGTTGGCCAGGAACTCGGTCTTGGCCCGGTTGGCCCATTCGGCCTGTTCCTTGGCCACGATCAGGTCATCCTCGGCCTTGCGGCGAGCGGTGATGTCACCCAGCGACCCGGCCATCCGGTAGACATGCCCACGCGCATCCCGCACCGCCAGCCCGCGATGCTGCACCCAGCGCAAGGCGCCGTCGGCATCGGTGATGCGATAGCTACAGGAAAAGAACGGCGTCAGCCCTTTCAGGTGGCGCCGCAGGGCCTCGCGGAAGGCTGGCAGGTCTTCACGGCAGATCAGCGCCAGCCATTGCGATGGCTTTTGCACCGTCTGCGGATGAACCCCCAGCACATCCCAGGTGTGCGGGCTGAAATAGACGCAATCCGACCGCACATCCCAGTCCCAGATCGCTTCGTTGGTACCGGAAATCGCCAACTGGTGACGTTCTTCGCTGGCACGCAGGGCGGCTTCGGCTTCCTTGCGCTCGGTGATGTCGCGCACCACCCCGGTGAACAGGATGCGCCCGCCAATCCGCAGTTCCGACACCGCCAGCTCGATCGGGAACACGGTCCCGTCCTTGCGCTGGGCCACTTCCTCGCGGCCAATGCCGATGATTTTCTTGTGGCCGGTTTCCAGATAGTTTTCCAGATACTGGCCATGCATCTGCCGTTGCCCGCTGGGGATCAACATGTGGACCGGCTGCCCGGCCACTTCGGCGGCGGTGTAGCCGAAAATGCGTTCGGCAGCGGTGTTGAAACTTTCGATCCGGCCACGGTGATCAATGGTAATGATGCCATCGACCACGGTATTCATGATCCCGTCCAGCTGCCGTTCACGGGCCAGCGTTGCATCATTGGCTTGCTGAATCTCGCTGAGGTCACGCCCGACCACCATCAGTTCGCTGCCATCATCGCACAGCGGCAACACTGCCAGCTCCAGCGGAGCCATCACCGGCCCCACCGTTTGCCCCGTCGCCTGTTCCGGCAGACACATCAGCGGCACCCGGTGCCAGCGTTCAAACTTTCCGGGGTCCTGCAACACCGCCCGTACCGTTGCCTGCTGATCCGGCGGCGCCAGATCGGCCAGCGCGCAGCCGATCAGGGTCTCTTCGCCATGCCCCAGAATCCGCAGCCCGGCCGGGTTGATATAGCCAATCAGACCATCTTTCAGCACACAGACCAGATCAGGCATCAGCTCGACCAGACGGCGGTGCCGCTGTTCGCTGTCGGCCAGCGCCTTTTCCGCCCGCCGCCGCAAGGTGATGTCGGATTCGATCGCCACCGCCCCACCATCCGGCGTCCGTGCCTCACGCAACAGCACCGTCCGGCCATCGGCATACTCGATTTCACGCGGCCCGCGCGGGGCGCGATGATCCAGCAGGCGCTGCTGTATCCATGGCTCGGGATGGGAGCGCGCCGACGCAATCAGCCCGCTGTCCACCGCGGCCCGGACGATCTCTTCAAAGCTGGTGCCGGGCACCAGCAGGCTGCCCAGCCCCGGCAAGCCTTCCACAAAGCGCGCATTGCACAGCACCAGACGGTCATCGGCATCAAACAGGACAAACGCCTCGTTCATGCTGCCGATGGCCTGCCGCAGCCGGGCCCGCATGGCACGGGCTTCCTGCTCGGACTGCTCCAGCGTCTGGGCCTGCTGTTTGACGGTGCTGATATCGCTCAGCGTCAGCACCGTTTGCCCCTCGAGGGTGCGTGAAATCCGCTCGCGCAGCCAGCGACCATTCTTCAGGGCATGGTCCAGCGGCTGATTATGGCGCTTTTGATGGTGGTCCAGCCGGTGCTCGACAAAAAACGGGTCGGCAAAGGCCCCCCGCTCGGCCAGCAGCGACAGCAAGCTGGTGAACGGCAAACCGACCGGCAGCGCATGGTCCGGCAGGGACAACAGCGAGGCATACGACGGGTTGCTGTAGATCAGGTGATCATCGCTGTCAAAGACCGCCACCCCTTCGCTGACACTGCTGAGTGCCGCCGACACGATGGTCTGGAATTCATGGGAGGCCGTCGAACGCGGCAAGCGCCAGAACGGCTTTTTGCCCGAAGATTTTTTCTGCACAGGCATCCCTCCCCAACCCAAAGTCGTAACGATCGTCGTAGACACACGACCGTACAGAGCCCTTGGCAGCTCTTTGACGGCCTCCAGCGTTTCACAAAGAGCCGCCAACAGGAATAAGGTTTTTCAGAAAATGACCAAAAGAATATACCCCATCCCTGATGGTGGATAAAAGATGTACGACCATTCTCTGGCTGATGACCATCAACCGACCCGCGGCTAGACCAGCGTGCGCTCAATCTGACGCAGGCAGGCTGGTTCAGGATTTTGTTTTGCCGCGTTGTTTATGCGAAAACCGGTTCCCACTTTTCGCACAACGCTCCAGGGTTTGCCTGTTGGCACCGGAACAGGGTATGATACTTTATCCACGCCCATCCGGGCCTGTTCGGCTGGCCCACCGCACCAGCCCGTCATAAAGGAGGCTGCATGGCTGAAGAAACCTGGAAACGCTCCTGCGGCGTCGGTTCTTCCCATGATGCCCCACTGAACAAAAGCAACCCTGCCGGGATTCTGGCCCTGGTGGGGCGTGATGCGATCACCGAACCGGAAATGGTGCCGGAATCCTGCTGCATTTCCTGATGATTCAGGACCGGTGATTGTCTATATACTGAGACCAATGGCAACGCAGGGTTGACCCTGTGCATGAAGTGGGAGAAGTGGGCTATGGATAGTCCGACCGGGATGCCGCGCAAGTTGTTTACCGCCGAACTGCAACGGCGTCAGAGAGGCAGCGGTGACGGTGGCGAACGCCACGCCAGCAGCCCGTCCTTCTCTTCCGGGGATTCCGGACAGATGATGCGCGAGTTGCGCTCGATGAAAGAAGAGCTGCGCTCGCTTGACCATCTGTTGCGCGCCCACTTTGAACCGGCAGACGAAGTTGATGAAGACGCCCCCCAGGACGATCCGATCCTGCGGGAATACGAACGCCAGAAACAGGAAGTGATGATCCTGCGCACCGAGCTGCGGGCTTTGGCCAACTCGATTCAGGAGACCAAGCGCGAAATCGCCCACCTGCGTTCAAGCCACACCCAGGGCGACCGGCTGGTGGTGGTGGCCGGGGAACTTGATGCCATCGTCGGATCGACCGAACAGGCCACCGAAGGCATCCTTGATGCCGCCGAAAAAATCGACACCATCGCCCACACCCTGAAAGCTGCTGGCGACGACACCTATACGACCCGGCTGGCCGAAGACCTGACCGAGCACGTGATGGTGATCTTCGAGCACTGCAACTTTCAGGACATCACCGGTCAGCGCACCACCAAGGTGGTCAACACCCTGAAATTCATCGAAGACCGCATCGACAAGATGATCTCCATCTGGGGCCAGGACTCCTTCGCCGAACTGATCGGGGAAGAAGACCACAGCGAAGACGATGCGCGCCTGCTCAATGGCCCGCAGCTGGGGGCGGCTGCCATCTCGCAGGATGAAATCGACCGTCTGTTTGATTGAGGATCGGGGGTGTGGAGCACGGCTTCACACCTCTCTGTTCAAGCCCTTATCCAGCAAAAAGCCCCCGATCCTCTGTGGACGGGGGCTTTTTGCTGGATAAGCGGGCTTTGTATTGCCGCATTGTTGTTGCGAAAACCGGTTCCCACTTTTCGCACAATGCTCTAGGTTCTGTTGACAAAGACTTTGACGGTAATAATAGTTTTTGATTCAATAATTCCTCTCATGGGGAGATGATTCGATGAATGAACGGATTGGTGTAACGGACGATGAATGGGCGGTGATTTCGCC